>MDTG01419615.1_pt1 | contig 27127 bp, 25 predicted proteins | sample 811421 | NCBI WGS metagenome assembly MDTG01 (sample SAMN05326645, study PRJNA326480) | marine metagenome | isolation source: seawater | place: Pacific Ocean: South East | collected 2011
AAGCTATAAGTAGTTTAAACGTTGAAAAAACTTTCTATAAAAAATAGCTTGGGAAATGAGGTTATGAGCTTTAGTCAAAAAATAACTAAACCAAGCGTTCTGTATCATCTAAAAATCAGTAATCTACTATATATACAACTGCAAGAGCATTGCTAAACCTGGCGTTTACTTGTCTTTAATGTATTTTCTGTCTACATAAAAAGTACCGAAAGGAACTATGGATGCTAAAAATACAAGAGCCGTCTGCTGCCATTTCCATCCGTAGCTCCCTTTCAAATAAAAAGTTAATAACAAGTAAAGTATAAACAGAATACCATGAGGCATTCCTAGTATTTTGACTAGAAAATCATCGCCAGTTCCGTACTTAAGAGGCACAGCAATAAAAAGTAAAAGTATGTAGGAGAGCCCTTCTAACAGAGTTATTAATCGAAAGAATTTTTTCATGAATTCATTTTTGTAATGTATTTTCCAATAATGTCAAACTCTAAATTGACCGTAGTGCCAACTTCAAAATCTCGGAAATTAGTGTGCTCAAACGTATAGGGTATTATGGCAACAGAAAAACTGTTTTTCTTAGAATTGACAACCGTAAGACTCACGCCATTAACGCAAATAGATCCTTTTTCTACGGTAATGTGTTGCGAAGGTTCATAGTTAAATGTAAAGGTATGCCAACCGTTTTCTACTCCTATGTTAGTGCATTTTGCAGTTTGGTCAACGTGCCCTTGAACAATATGTCCGTCTAATCTGTCGCCCAGCTTCATACAACGTTCAATATTTACTTTGTGTCCTACTTCCAGTTGTCCCAAATTAGTTTTGTCAAGAGTTTCTTTGATGGCAGTTACTGTATATACATCTCCCTCAATATTTACCACAGTCAGGCAAATACCATTGTGAGCAACACTCTGATCAATCTTTAGCTCAGAAGTTACAGGTGTTCGCATAGATATATGAAGGTTGTCTTGGTCTTTTTCTAAACCAACGACTTCACCCATATGTTCAATAATTCCTGTAAACATTTTAGTAATTAATGACTTGTTCTTCAATTCCCTCAGGTATTTCTCTAAAGGTATAATCTTGCCTTCTTAGTTGTGGTTCAAAACCTGCATGTCGAATAGATTCCTGGATAGTTTTATATGTAAAACGATGAGGGGCTCCCGCTGCCGATACTACGTTTTCTTCTATCATTATAGATCCAAAGTCATTGGCACCACCTACCAAACACAATTGTGCGGTTTCTTTTCCGACGGTTAGCCAAGAGGCTTGTATGTTTTTAATGTTTGGTAACATAATTCGACTAATTGCAATCATACGCAAATATTCGTCACCAGACACATTATTTTGTATTCCTCGAACGCGTTTTAGCAAAGTGCCATCGTCCATAAAGGGCCAAGGAATGAAGGCTAAAAAGCCATTAGAATCTTTGGGTTTTTCAGCTTGCACTTCGCGAATCCATACCAAATGTTCAAAACGTTCTTCTAAGGTTTCTATATGTCCAAACATCATAGTCGCCGAAGTGGTAATGTCCAGCTGGTGGCAGGCACGCATAACGTCTAGCCACTCTTGACCGGTACATTTCCCTCTAGAAATTAATCGCCTTACCCTATCGTTTAGGATTTCTGCACCAGCTCCTGGTAGACTGTCCATACCCGACTCTTTCAATGCCGCTAAAACTTCTAAATGCGACTTGCCTTCTAGCTTGCAGATATGTGCCACCTCTGGTGGTCCAAGAGCGTGTAACCTAATCTCTGGAAATATTTCTTTTAATTCTTTGAATAAATTAGTGTAAAAATCCAAACCTAGTTTAGGGTGGTGTCCACCTTGAAGTAGTAATTGGTCGCCACCATAGCGAATGGTTTCTTCAATCTTTGGTTTGTATTGCTCAATAGTCGTAACATATACTTCCTCATGTCCTGGGGGACGGAAAAAGTTGCAAAACTTGCAATTGGCAATACAGGCGTTGGTTGTATTAACGTTTCTATCAATCTGCCAGGTCACTAGACCATCGGGTTTTTGAATTTTACGTAATTCATTAGCTACCCACATTAATTCTGCCGTTGACACATTTTCAAAAAGAAAATGTCCTTCCTCTGCTGTTAAAAATTCAAATACTAAAGCACGTTTTAATAGTTGGTCTGAATTCATCTAAATTGTCTAATTTTGAGGGTACAAAAATACGACAATAAATTATGGACTTACTCATCTCTTTAGCAAAACATATTCCCGATAGCCAATCTATGATACTTTTATGCCAATCTATAGACGATTTATCGTCTTTTTCATTCTCTGAAGAGGAAAAAAACTATATTCAAAACAGCTTTGACAAAGACAACAAAAGCGTAACTATTAACCGTTATAACCAGTTTGTATTTGTTCAAAAAACTGATAAAAAATTAGAAAGTAATAGACTAGCAGCTAAAGCTTTACATTCTGGCATTTGCCAAGAAAAAATAACCAATATCACAGTGGTGGACTTAAGCAATCAGCCAAAAGTCGCTTGGGCTTTTACTGAGGGTCTTGCATTGAGCAATTACCAATTCCTAAAGTACTTCACCGACAAAAAGAAAAATAGCCTTAAAGAGATTAGTCTGCATTCGGCAAATGGTGAGGAAGAAATCAATCAACTCAATGCCGTAATTGAAGGTACTTATATTGCTAAAGACTTAGTAAATGAACCTTTCTCTTACCTTACCGCTATGCAATACAGCCAAGATATTGAGAAAATGGGCGAAGAAGCAGGCTTTAAGGTGGAAGTTCTTCACAAGAAAAAAATTGAAGCTCTAAAAATGGGCGGTTTGTTAGCGGTAAACAAAGGAAGCATTGATCCTCCAACCTTTAGCATATTAGAATGGAAACCCAAAACGCACTCTAATAGTCAGCCAATTGTCCTAGTAGGAAAGGGGATTGTTTACGATACAGGTGGCTTGTCCCTAAAACCAACAGCCAACTCCATGGATATGATGAAGTGCGATATGGGTGGCTCAGCAGCGGTAGTAGGAACTATGCATGCAATTGCTAAAGCTAAACTGAACCTACACGTGATTGGTCTTGTACCAGCAACTGACAATCGTCCGTCTGGAAATGCCTATGCTCCTGGTGATGTCATTACTATGCATGATGGCACAACAGTAGAGGTGCTAAATACAGATGCTGAAGGGCGATTAATACTCGCAGACGCACTAAGTTTTGCTAAAAACTACAAGCCAGAATTGGTGATTGACCTTGCCACCTTAACCGGTGCAGCAGCAAGAGCAATAGGTAAAAGAGGCGTAGTAGCTATGGGTAATGATGAAGGTACTATGCAAGAACTCAAAGAAAGCGGTAAAAATGTACACGAAAGAATTGCTGAATTGCCTTTTTGGGACGACTACAAGGAAGATTTAAAGTCTACTGTTGCCGACCTTAAAAACCTTGGTGGACCTGAAGCAGGCGCCATTACAGCCGGTAAGTTTCTAGAGCATTTCACCGACTATCCATATACCCATTTGGACATTGCTGGACCAGCATTTTTATTGGCTCCTTACACATATCATGGTAAAGGCGGAACAGGAGTCGGTGTACGCTTATTGTTTGATTTTTTAAAAACAAAATCTGAATGAGTAGAAAACTAAAATTAGGTATTTCCATTGGCGATATTAACGGTATTGGGACAGAAGTGATCCTCAAAACGTTTAAAGACAAACGTATGCTAGACTTTTGTATACCTATTATTTTTGGCGACTTTCATTTGCTAAACCAAGTCAAAAAAATACTGTATTTTGATGACTTATCTTTGAATAAAATTCAATCCATCGAGATGGCGAAAGGCAATAAAATCAACGTTTTGAATTGCTGGAAAGAAAGAGTAAAACTCAACATAGGACAAAACAATGTTGATGGTGGCAAATACGCTTTGACATCTTTAAAGTCTGCCAATAAGGCCTTAAAAGATGGTCTAATAGATACCCTTGTAACCGCTCCCATCAATAAAGACAATATTCAATCTGACGACTTCAAATTCCCTGGACACACGGAGTTTTTAGAACAAGAACACAATGGAAAATCACTAATGTTGATGTTGTCCGATACACTCAGAATTGGAGTGGTAACAGGTCATATTCCCCTAGAAAAAGTATCTAAACACATTAGTGCTGAAGCCATACTGGATAAACTCAACACTCTAAACCAAAGCCTTAAACAAGATTTTGGTATTCGAAAACCTAAAATTGCAGTACTTGGACTTAACCCACATGCTGGAGACAATGGCGTAATAGGTGATGAAGAAATAAAGACTATTATTCCCGCACTTGAAAAAGCAGATGATGAAGGTATTTTAGCCTTCGGGCCTTACCCTGCCGATGGTTTTTTTGGCTCCAACAAACGTCATGCCTTTGATGGTGTTCTAGCCATGTACCACGATCAAGGATTAGTGCCTTTCAAGACCCTGTCCTTCGGAAACGGCGTTAATTTCACTGCTGGTTTGAATATCGTTCGAACCTCACCTGACCATGGTACTGCATTTGATATAGCTGGTAAAAATCAAGCTCAAGAATCCTCATTCCGACAAGCTGTTTATACCGCTTGTGATATCTTTAAAAATCGTCAAGAATGGCAAATGCTCAACAGCGATCCACTAAAAATAAGCCCTTAAAAAGAACAATCTAGAAGCGGAATCCAGTAACCGATAGCTTTTTTTAAGCTCATTTCATGAAATATTATTACATTTGCAGGCTACTTTGAAAAAATTGTATTCATGGTAAAAGAAAAAGATTTTGATATTCCTTTTTCGGGTCTAAAATTAGGGACGCACCAATTTGATTTTGACATCGTAGATTCGTTCTTTGAATTGTTCGAAAATTCTGAAGTAAAAAAGGCAACGCTAAAGGTAGTCGTCAAGCTAAATAAAAAAGCAACATTGCTAGATTTAGATTTTGATATTAGTGGTAATGTTGAACTCTCTTGCGACACCTGTGCAGACTTCTACCTTCAGGACTTAAATGAACAATTTAATCTTATTGTAAAATTTTCTAACTTAGTAGAAAGTACTGAGAGTGATGAAATTATAATTCTGTCAACTAGAGAACATACTTTATCACTTGCTCAAAATATTTACGAATTCATTCATTTATCGCTACCATCAAAACGGTCACACGCCGATGAAGAGGAGTGTAATCAAGAAATGTTAGAAAACATCAAGCAATTTGAAATTAAAGAACAAACAGAAAAAGAAGATGTTGAAATTGACCCTCGTTGGGCAAGTTTGAAGAATATAAAACACAAATAATTGATTTAGATTATGGCACATCCTAAACGTAAAATTTCTAAAACTAGAAGAGACAAAAGAAGAACTCATGACAAGGCTACAACTCCACAGTTAAGCGTATGTCAAACGACTGGAGAAACTCATCAGAGACACAGAGCCCATTGGGTTGATGGTATTCTTTACTACAAAGGTAAAGAAGTAATGGAAAAGTAAATTATACCACACAATGATTTAAGAATGTTGTGTGTAGTATATATTATATGTAGATTTAGAAACTTTATAAAAGCTTTTAAATCTACTTTTATTTTATGACTAAAGTTCGAATAGGTATTGATATAATGGGTGGAGATTTTGCTCCAAATGCTACTATTGAAGGTAGTATTTTAGCATTACCTCAACTTGTCGAAAATATTGAGTTAGTTCTCATCGGAGACGAGTCACTAATTAAAAGCGAACTACTAAAATACAAACACCCAGAAGACACCTTCGAAATTGTTCATGCCCCAGAAAACATCAAGATGGGCGAACACCCTACCAAAGCACTTATTAAAAAGCCTAACTCAAGTATTTCTATTGGTTTTCAATTACTTAAAAAAGGAAAAATTGACGGTTTTGCAAGCGCTGGAAACACTGGCGCAATGTTCGTTGGTGGCTATATGTCTGTAAAGCCTGTCCCAGGAATTTTAAGACCCTGTATCTCTTCCGTGCTACCAAAACTAGACGGAGGAGTAAATGTAATTTTAGATGTTGGTGCCAATGCCGACTGCAAAGCTGATGTTCTTTATCAGTTTGGAATATTAGGCTCACTATTTGCCGAACACGTATGCGGTGTTTCTAATCCTAGAGTAGGCCTGTTAAATATTGGAGAAGAAGAAACAAAAGGTAATATGCTAACTATTGCCGCTCATGAGCTTATGAGCGACTCAAGAGATTTCAACTTCTGTGGGAACATAGAAAGTAGACACCTCTTCGATGACAAATGCGATGTAATTGTTTGTGACGGTTTTTCTGGTAACGTTATATTGAAGCAAGCAGAATCCATCTACAACTTAATTGAAAAGAGAAATATTAAAGACGAATATTTTAAACGATTCAATTATGAAAATTATGGAGGAACGCCCATATTAGGGTTAAATAAAACCGTTGTAATTGGCCACGGAATATCTAACAAAATCGCCATTAAGAATATGATCGTTTTGACTGCTGATGTTGTTGAGGCTGATTTGACTACAAAAATTTTAAATAACTTCAACAATGACTAAACTCAGAGCAGCCATAACAGGCGTTCACGGATATGTTCCAGAATATGTTCTAACGAACAAGGAGCTAGAAGAGATGGTAGACACCAATGACGAATGGATAACTACACGAACAGGTATTAAAGAGAGACGTATATTAAAAGGCGAAGGATTAGGTACTTCAGACTTAGGGGCTGCTGCCTTAGAAGGCTTATTAAAGAAAAAAGGTATTAGTGCTGAAGACATTGATTGTATAATATGTGCAACAGCAACTCCTGATATGATTTTCCCATCAACAGCTTGTATTATCGCTGATAAAATTGGCGCAAAAAATGCCTTTGCTTACGATTTAATGGCAGCCTGTTCTGGGTTCCTATTTTCTTTGGCTACAGCATCAAAATACATAGAAACTGGAGCCTATAAAAAGATAGTGGTTGTGGGTGCCGACAAGATGTCATCAATAGTTGACTATACCGACCGACAAACTTGTATCATCTTTGGTGATGGTGCTGGTGCTGTTTTAATAGAAGCCGATGAAAGTGGCTTAGGTGTTCAAGACTCTATTATGAAAAGTAATGGTGAAGGACGTCATTACCTAAAGATGACTGGTGGCGGCTCCGTTCGTCCAGCATCGGAAGAAACAATAAAAAATAAAGAACACTTCATACACCAAGAGGGAAAAACAGTATTTAAGTTTGCTGTAAAAGGTATGGCTGATGTTTCTGAGGAAATTATGGAACGTAATAAGCTTAAAGGTGACGATATCGCCTGGCTAGTACCACACCAAGCTAATAAACGAATCATAGACGCTACTGCTAACAGAATGGGCGTAGGTACAGATAAAGTGATGCTGAATATTCAGCGCTACGGAAATACTACCAATGCTACCATTCCCCTATGTCTATGGGAATGGGAAAATCGGTTAAATAAAGGAGATAACCTCATCCTAGCTGCCTTCGGAGGTGGCTTTACTTGGGGCTCTATTTATTTAAAATGGGCGTACGATAGTAAATAAATTATATATTTGAAATATTAAATTTGCCTTATGGACATTAAAGAAATTCAAGAACTAATAAAGTTTGTTGCTAAATCTGGAGCAACTGAGGTAAACCTAGAAATTGACAACGTAAAAATTTCTATCAAATCCCCGGCTAAAAAAGGGGCAGTACCTGAAACAACTATTATTCAACAAATACCTGTAGCTCAAAGTGCTCCGTCAGTAATGCCGGTAGCATCATCACCAGCACCAGTGGCAGAAGCTCCTCCGGCAAAAGTGCCAGCTGTAGATAAAAGTAGCGAGGAAGATAAATACATTACAGTTAAGTCACCAATGATTGGCACCTTTTACAGAAAGCCTTCTCCTGATAAAGACACCTTTGTGAATATCGGCGACACTATCAAGCCAGGCGATGTACTATGCGTAGTTGAGGCTATGAAATTATTCAACGAAATTGAATCCGAAGTTAGCGGCAAAATTATAAAGGTGTTAGTAGATGATTCTACACCTGTAGAATACGATCAGCCTCTATTTTTAGTTGACCCCTCTTAAAATACATTCATGTTTAAAAAGATATTAATAGCTAATAGAGGCGAAATTGCTCTAAGAGTAATTCGCACATGTAAAGAGATGGACATTAAGACAGTAGCCGTATATTCTACTGCCGATGCTGAAAGCTTGCACGTTAGATTCGCCGACGAAGCCGTATGTGTAGGTCCAGGCCCATCTAGCGAATCTTATCTAAATATCCCAAATATTATTGCCGCAGCAGAAATAACCAATGCTGATGCAATTCATCCAGGCTATGGTTTCCTTTCTGAAAACGCTAAATTCTCTAAAATTTGTGGGGAAAATGGTATCAAATTTATCGGTGCTTCACCAGAAATGATTGAAGGTATGGGCGATAAAGCTGCTGCCAAAGAGACTATGAAAAAAGCAGGCGTACCTACCATTCCTGGTTCGGATGGTCTTATTAAAGATTTTGCGCACTGCAAAAAACTCGCTAAAGAAATTGGTTACCCAGTAATGCTAAAAGCTACTGCAGGTGGTGGTGGTAGAGGAATGAGACTTGTATGGAAATCTAGCGAATTAGAAAACGCTTTGAACTCTGCAAGACAAGAGTCCGCTGCTGCATTTGGTAACGATGGTATGTACATGGAAAAATTCATTGAAGACCCTCGCCACATAGAAATACAAATTATTGGAGATAGCACTGGTAAAGCCTGTCACCTTTCAGAACGTGATTGCTCCATACAAAGAAGACACCAAAAACTAGTAGAAGAAACGCCTTCTCCTTTCATGACGGATGAGCTTAGAGAAGCTATGGGTAAAGCGGCTGTACAAGCTGCTGAGTCTGTAAAATATGAAGGTGCTGGGACGGTAGAGTTTTTGGTAGATAAGCACCGTAACTTCTACTTTATGGAAATGAATACTCGTATTCAAGTTGAACACCCTATTACGGAAGAAGTAGTCGACTATGACCTTATTTGTGAACAAATAAAAGTGGCGACTGGCATAAAAATAACGGGTAAAAACTACTATCCCCAGCTACACGCCATTGAGTGCCGTATTAATGCCGAAGACCCTTACAACGACTTCAGGCCAAGTCCAGGAAGGATTACCAACTTTCATGCCCCAGGCGGGCACGGTGTACGTGTTGATACTCATGTGTATGCTAACTATAATATACCGCCTAATTACGACTCTATGATTGCTAAACTTATTACAGTTGCTCAAACTAGAGAAGAGGCTATTTCAAAAATGAGAAGAGCATTAGAAGAATTCGTTATTGAAGGTGTGAAAACAACTATTCCTTTTCACTTACAATTAATGAAAAACGAAGATTTCATAAACGGCAACTATACCACCAAATTTATGGAATCTTTTGAGTTGAAATAAAATGTTTAGGATTTAAAAATAAAAAAAGCTTCTCGAGGTTATTTTTTATGCTGTAGTGGCTACTTTTTTAACGCCTACCATCTGATGTACGCTTTCTATGATGGCTTGCTTATCGTATTCGCATTCTCGCCATAACTCAGGCTGAGTGCCATGCTCAACGTATTTATCAGGAATACCCAAACGCCTTACTTTTGCTTTATAATTATGATCCACCATAAACTCAATAATAGCACTACCAAAACCGCCTTGAATACAACCGTCTTCTACCGTAATCACTTTATCGTGATTCTTAAAGACTTCGTGAAGTAAGGCTTCGTCCAAAGGCTTCACAAATCGCATATCGTAATGAGCAACAGAATACGTTTCTAATTCTGAAATAGCTACTTGAGCAAAATTCCCCACATGACCAATTGTCACTAAGGCTATTTCATTACCATCAGAAACTTTTCTTCCTTTTCCTAATGGTATTTCTTCAAAAGGCGTTTGCCAATCGACCATAACGCCTTTTCCTCTTGGATAGCGTATAGAAAATGGCCCTTTATTGGATAATTGTGCGGTATACATAAGGTTTCGTAATTCTTGCTCATTCATAGGAGCAGAAACGACCATGTTAGGAATACACCTAAAGTATGCCATATCATAAACACCATGATGGGTAGGGCCATCAGCACCTACCAGACCGCCTCTATCTAAGCAAAATACTACATTCAAATTTTGAATGGCAACGTCGTGAACTACTTGATCATAAGCACGTTGCATAAATGAGGAGTAAATATTACAGAAAGGTACCATTCCTTGTGTGGCTAAACCTGCCGAAAAAGTAACAGCGTGTTGCTCAGCGATACCTACATCAAAGGCTCTATCTGGCATCTCCTTCATCATCAAACCTAAAGAACAGCCTGTAGGCATTGCTGGTGTAATACCCATTATTTTATCGTTTTCCTTAGCTAATTCAATAATGGTTTTTCCAAAAACATCCTGGTATTTTGGCGGCTGAGGACTAGAAGAAGTGGATTTTATTATCTCACCCGTATTTTTATCAAATAAACCAGGCGCATGCCATTTAGTAGGGCTTCCTTTTTCTGCCGGCTCATAGCCCTTACCTTTTTTGGTAAGACAATGCAAAATTTTAGGCCCAGGAATATCTTTTAAATCATTCAATATTTTACTTAAATGTATAACATCATGACCATCTACAGGCCCGAAATACCTGAATTTTAGTGACTCAAAGTAATTACTTTGCTTCAATAGCGCCGCCTTCATGGCATTTTCTAACTTAGATGCAATAGCTTGGGCATTTGGCCCAAACTTACTGACTTTTCCTAATAGATTCCATACATCGTCTTTTACCTTGTTGTAGGTATGCGAAGTGGCAATATCTGTTAAGTATTCTTTTAATGCTCCAACATTAGGGTCAATGGACATGCAATTATCATTGAGAATAACTAATATATTAGAGTTTTCTATTCCAGCATGATTAAGCCCTTCAAATGCTAGACCAGCCGTCATGGAGCCATCACCAATAACGGCTATGTGTTGTTTATCTTTTTCGTTTTTGTAGTTAGAAGCTACTGCCATACCTAATGCTCCAGAAATTGAGGTAGAGGAATGACCTACGCCAAAAGTATCGTATTCGCTTTCCGAACGCTTTGGAAAACCACTAATTCCTTTATAAATTCTATTAGTATGAAAACGGTCTTTTCTTCCAGTAAGGATTTTGTGTCCGTAAGCCTGATGGCCCACATCCCACACTAACTGGTCGTAAGGCGTGTTGAAGACATAGTGTAAAGCAACCGTAAGTTCAACGACACCCAGGCTAGCACCGAAATGCCCGCCTTTAGTTGAAACTACATCAACAATAAATTGCCTTAAGTCATCACAGACTTGGGGTAAATCGTTACTGTTAAGATTTTTTAAATCTTCAGGAAATTGGATGTTATCTAATGTGCTCAAACTTGATTACTTTTCACGTACAAATATAAGCAATTAAACATCTGTTAAGACAAAGATTAACTAGCTCTCTAATTTAGATGCAATCTTAGTCTTTAATTTATCGGTTAATAGATACATTACTGGTACAATAACTAATGTTAGAAATGTAGCAAAGGTAAGCCCAAAAATTACTGTCCATGCCATTGGTCCCCAGAAAATAGCATTATCACCACCGAAGAAAATTTGCGGATTAAACTCCATTAGTAAGGTGCTGAAATTAATATTCATTCCTGTAGCTAAGGGCAATAATCCTAAGACCGTAGTAATTGCGGTTAATAATACAGGTCGTAGCCTTTTTTGACCTGCCTCACGAATACTGGCTATTGAGTTTTGGTAGTCTAGTTCTTCCGAATCTTCCAATCCTAGCTCTTCTTTCTTTCTTGATTTAATGAGGTCAATGTAATCGATTAATACAATAGCATTATTTACTACAATACCTGCCAATGAAACTATACCGATACCTGTCATGATAATAACGAAATCCATATTGAAAATGGCTAGCCCCAAGAATACACCTATGGTGCTAAATAGAACTGTCATAATAATAATAACCGGTTTGAATACAGAGTTGAATTGGGATACTAATATAAGTGTGATTAAAGCCACAGCAATCATTAATGCTTTTGATAAAAAGTCTTGTGTTTGAGCTTGTTCTTGCTGCTTACCAGTGAATTGTAAATCGCAATTTTCAGGCATAGGATAATCGGCTAACAACTTTTTTAATTGATCATTAATAGCGTTTTCGTTATACCCTTCTATCACATTTGAGTAAAGAGTTACCTGTCTTTTCATGTCTTTTCTGTTGACCGATCCGAAGGTGTTGTTGTATGAATAATTAGCAACAGATGAGATAGGTATTTGCATAATCCTTCCATTTGACTGACTTCTAAAGGTAATGCTCTGATTCATCAATGAAGATACATTATAGCGGTACTTATCAGCCAATTTTAGAGTAATGGGATACTCGTCTTCACCGTCCTTGAATTTAGAGACTTCTTTACCAAATAAGGCTGTTCGAATAGTAGAGCCAACTTGAGAGGTAGATACTCCTAATCGACGCGCCATATCTCTGTCAATCTGTACAAGCATCTCGGCTTTACTCAACTCTAAGTCAACTTTTAATCCTTCGATTCCAGGTATTTTCTCCTTCTCTATTTTTTGCTGAATGTCCTCAGCTAAAAAGAGTAGATCTTCGAAATCCTCACCAGTAATTTCCATATTAATAGGCCGACCCATTGGTGGTCCATCTCTATTTTTGTCCACGCTTATTTCAACGCCTGGCAATGCCTTAATAGAGGCCGAAAGCTCTTTCATCACATCGCCAGTAGCGATACCGTCTCTATATTTGAACTCTACAAAGTTAATCGTTATACGTGCCTTGTGAGGGGTGTTTCCTGAACCACCACCCATTTCATTGGGGTCGGATGTTCCAGCGCCAACGTTAGTTAATACAGAAGAAACTATATGCTCGTAAGGGCTTAAAATACCTATTATGTCTTGCTCAACAATTCGAGCTATGGAGTCTGTAGCTATTACATCAGTAGCCTCGGGCATTTCCAAAAAAACGTTTATGTACTTAGGCTCATTAACAGGGAAAAACTCCACATTTGGCTTCATCAATGCAAAGAACATTATCGAGAAAATCAATAGTCCAAACGTTCCTGCCAAAAGTTTCAACGGGCGTCTTCCGTCCAATGCCCAATTTAATGCTTTAGAATATCTTTCTTCTAAGCGGACTAGTAAAGTATCTTGAAACCAATATGACCATGGGGTGAGGTATAAGCTGTTTAATAAATTCAACAAGCCATATATCAGGGCTAGTGAGCCTAACATACGCGCTCCCAATAGGTAAAACACTATTGAAATAACGGCTGCATAAATAGTGGTTTTTTTAAGCTTTAGTTTATTGCCTTCTTTTCGATTTTCTTTTTGTATAAATCGTGATGCAAAAACAGGATTAATAACTAATGCCACAAATAATGACGAGCCTAATACAATGATTAATGTCATTGGAATATAACCCATAAATTCACCCATCAAGTCGTCCCAAAATAAGAGAGGAAAAAAGGCAGCCAATGTAGTTAGTGTTGAAGAAATAATAGGAACGGCTATTTCGCCTACCCCTTGTTTTGCTGCTTCGAACTTGCTCAGGCCTTCTTTCTTGTAAATACGATCAATGTTTTCAATCACTACAATAGCATTGTCCACCAACATGCCGAGTGCTAATATAAGAGCAAAAAGCACTACCATATTCATAGTTGTTCCCATACCTCCAAAGACTACAAAGCTGATAAACATTGATAAAGGTATTGCCATTCCTACGAATAGTGCATTTCGTAAGCCAAGAAAGAATAAGAGAACAAGCACCACCAAAATTACTCCAAAAATTATGCTGTTCTCCAAGTTACTTAATTGATCTCTAGTTTGTTCAGACTGGTCATTTGTAATAGATATGGTTAGATTTTGAGGAAGTAGATTGGTCGATTTTGCAGTGGCTAATAGTAACATTATTTTACTGGTTGCCTCCAATAAGTTCTCGCCACTTTTTTTTATTACATTTAAGGATACTACTGGCTGAGTGTCCAAACGTGCAAAACTTTCTCTTTCTTCATAGCCGTCCGTTACTGTTGCGATATCTTTTAGATAAACTATATTTCCATTTTCGTGCTTTACAATGATATTTCCAATCTCTTCGGCTGATTTAAATTCGGCTGATGTTCTGACCATTCTTCTGGTATTTCCAATGAGTACATTTCCACCTGCAATAGAGGTGTTTTCATAGGCAATTGCACTTTCTATATCCGAAAAACTAACTTGACTACTCTCCATGAGATATAGATCAGCCTCAACACGAATTTCTTTATCTAATAAACCTGTGATTTCAACTTTAGATATTTCTACGAAAGACTCTATCTGAACTTGTAGATATTCGGCATGGATTTTTAATTCGTCCAAACTAAAATCCCCAGAAAGATTAATGTTCAAAATGGGGAATTCCGAGAAATCAATGTCCATAACCATTGGATCCATATCTAAATCTCTTGGAAGATCACTTTTGGCTTTGTCAACAGCATCCTTAACATCTTGTAGAGCAACTTTGAGTTCAATATCTGTGTTAAACTCTACAATAACAGATGAGTTATCCTGAATGGATGATGAAGTGAGTTTTTTCAATCCTTTGACAGATTTGATTTCTTTCTCTAAAGGTCTTGTAATCAGATTTTCTATGTCTGCAGGAGAGTTTCCTGGATAAACAGTTTGCACCATAATTGTTGGCATGACAATATCAGGATACAAAGACTTTGGCATGGATTTGTACGAAAATATACCAAATAGGGTCAGTAATACTGTTAGAATGAAAATAGTTGTTTTATTCTTCAGTGACAAATTCGTGATTTTGAAACTTCGATTACTCATTTATCTAGTTTTTTATTTCAATAATACTTCCGTTTGATACCTCATCGAAACCTAATGTAATGACTTTTTGACCAAACAGTAAGCCTGCAGTTACGTGTGTTTCTGCCCCTTGCGATAGACCTACTTCAACATATGTTTTGATGGCTTTATTGCCCTTGGCAACAAATACAAATGAGCCTCTCATATCTTTCTTTATTGCTGAAGATGGCAATACGATGGTATTGTCGGCACTGAAATCTTTAATCTGTAAAGATGCTACCGCGTTTGGTTTAATATTACCAGACGTATTTCGTAGGTTAATTTTCAACTTAAATGTTCTATTTTCTGGATTTATAACCTGACCGATAAAGCTTACTGGAGCCTCCATTTCAATACCTAATGAGCTGAAAGAAATTTTTACTATATCACCTTTCTTCAAAACGGAAGAGTAACGTTCTGCTACATCAACTTCTATTTGTAATCTTTTGGAATTTACAACTCTAAAAGCTGGTCTTCCTGGAGAAGTAAATTCTCCCTCATTGATAACGATTTCATCTAGCTTACCACTAACTGGCGCGACTATTTCGTATTTATCTAATTGTGCTTCTAAGGCAGCCAGTTTTTTAACTAATGAGGCGTATTGATTTTTGGCTTGTAAAAATTGAATTTCAGAGCCTATTCCTTGCTTCCACAGATTATCTTGTCTTTCGAAAGTTGTTTTGGCTAATTCAACGGACTGCCTTAAGTCTTCCACTTGATTGGTTATCACACTAGCATCTAGCTGAATAATGGCTTGGTCTTTAGAAACCCAACTGCCTTCTTCTACCAATCTTCGAATCACAGTAGCGCCTACTTCGGAGCTTACTACTACGTTTGCTTTTGAAGTTACTATACCCGGTTGATTGATGTAGTGCGCAAATGAACGAGAGCTTAACTCTTGTACATTTACAGCTATTCCATCTTTAACTAAAGTGTCGGCTAAAGCTATATCTTTTTCTAGTATTAGAATTTGTGTTTTTATCTCCCCTAATTGCTCCTTCAAGATTTTTAGAGAAGCTTTCTTTTGGTCAAGTTCACTGACCTTTTCTCCACAACCAACAAAGGTGATGAGAGATACTAGTATTAAAATGTGTATTGTTTTCATTAGTTTCCTACTGATCGGTTATAATTAGTTTTTGCTATTAATAAATTGTAAATCGATTGTGCGTTATTAGCTTGTGCTTGACTGTAGTCTGCCCCTGCTTTTGATAATTCTGAACTGCTCACTAAACCTTCTTTATATTTAAGTAATGTTTTGTGGTAAATCTTTTTGCTAAGCTCTAAATTGTTAGCGGTTTGCTCCTGTGAATTAAAAGCTGTAATGTATTTAGACAAAGCTATTTCATACGCTAACTGCAATGATTCTGACGTTTGTGACTGATTGTTTCTAGCTTTTTCATAATTAATCTTAGCTTGTTGAATTCTTGAAACTCTGGCAAGACCATCGAATAATGTCATATTAGCTTTTAAGCCAATAACATCAGATGGATACCATTTTCCTGCGTCAAAAAAGTCAAACTCATTTCTGTATGCGTTTTTACTGTAGGATGCAAAGGCCGTTATAGATGGTAATAATTGAGACTGAAAGCGTCTTAAGTCAAGCTTCATCAATTGCGTTTGGGTCTGAGCTAATTGGTATTCTTTTCTATTTTCAATTGAGGGTTCTCTCAATTGAATAATCTGATTGTCAGACAATAAATTATTTAGACTGTCGGTTAAAATAATTTCCTCATCGAGTGGTAGCCCTAGAATTAATTTTAGGTATAAATATGCCACATCAGTCATTCGGTCCATATTTTCCGATTGAATTTTCATGTTTGATAAGGTAAGTGCCATCCTATCAACGTCAAGGTCTTCTACTAATCCTAGCTCGTACATAGTGCTTACCTCATCCAAAATATCTTGATGAATATCCGCAATCAGTTCCAGAAAAGCTTTGCGTTCTTCAGCTACCAAAACATTATAGTAAGCAGCCGCAATGCTATCTTGGATTTGTTGCTCTGTAAGCTCCAAAGATTGAATAGATAAACTCTTATAAATAGAAGATGCTTTTAGTCCCACTATATAAGAGCCATCAAAAACAAGCTGTGAAGCTGAAAGTGTCGAAGTAGAATTGTATTCTGTTCCAAATTGCAGTTCAGTAAATTCATCGGCAGAGGCTGATGCCACAAACATATTGGCAGGAACAACCGTCGTTGGTATTTCCAAAAACTGTTGCATATTGACTTCTCCATTGATTTTTGGCAAGCCAATTGCTACTGTTTCCATCACTTTTTTCTTTGCTAACTTAACGTCTAATCTGGCGTTTTTTACCTCTGTATTATTCGTCAAGCCTAACTGCTGAGCATCATATACAGAAAGCCGTTGTTGAGCGTTGGTCGTAAATACAACTAAAAATGCAAGTATAAATAGCTTATAGTTCATTGATTTTCTTTTCTAAATATTTGATTCCTTTTAGAGTTGCTATTCCCCTAATGTGATATATTCTGTTTTCTTTCAATAAGTCTTGAAAATTATAAACGGTAAGCGGAAAAATTTCATCATTAACTAAAGCATCTGTTCTACTAATCACAAACTTGGTAATAATATCTACGTCCAATTCGCTTCTATATAATTCTTGCTGAATACCGTTAGTGATATTACTTTTCATAATATTAAATAACACTTTTTGCTTTAGCTCCTCAAGCAAATTCCAAGTATTAGGGTAATACCTTTTGAGCTCACCTAATAAATAAGGGTTTGTTTTCTTCATCATCAAAGAAACACTTTCATCTATAGCGAAAAGCTCATCAATAGCGTTATGAGACTGTAAGAAAGAATTATTTATCATTTCTTCAAACATCTGGTTGTGCCTTTGGAAGCAATGATGTATCAAATCTTGCTTATTATCAAAATGTATATATAGTGTCTTCTTGGAAATGCCCAAGTTTGATGCTACTTCATCCATATTAACTTGCTTCACTCCTTTTTTTAAAAAAAGTATCAGTGATTGATGTATTATGTTTTCTTTAACGTCCATTTTCGGGGTGCAAATATAAGTATAAATAAACTTTGGAAACGTTTTTAATGTTTTTTTGTTTCCAAAGTTTAATTGTCTGATTAAAATGCTATAAAAGTTTCAGGATTTAATATCTTTGTTGCAAGTATATATATGATGAAACATACCAAAATAAAGACGCTATTACAAGGTGAAGGCCTTAACGAAACAGTTTGTGTAAAAGGCTGGGTGAGAACTAAAAGAGGAAGTAAAAATGTATCCTTTATTGCTATAAATGATGGTTCTACGATAAATAATATTCAAGCTGTTGCTGAAAGTGAATCTTTCGATGAGGAGCTAATCAAAAAAATTACAACGGGCGCCTGTCTGAGTATTGTAGGTACTTTAGTAGAATCGCAAGGTAGTGGTCAAAAGGTAGAAGTTACGGCTCAAGAAATTGAGGTTATTGGTGAGGCTGACGTTGACACCTATCCTCTTCAACCTAAAAAGCATAGCCTGGAGTTTCTTAGAGAAAAAGCACACTTGCGTTTCCGTACAAATACCTTTAGTGCAGTCTTTAGAGTAAGACATGCTTTATCGTTTGCCATTCATAAGTTTTTCAATGACAAAGGCTTTGTTAATCTACATACGCCCATAATAACAGGTGCTGATGCTGAGGGTGCTGGAGAAATGTTTCAAGTCAGTAATTTAGACTGGAATAATTTGCCGAAGGATGAAGGGGGGAACGTGGATGAAACGCAAGACTTCTTTGGCAAAAAAACAAACCTAACCGTTTCTGGACAGCTAGAAGCTGAGTTAGGAGCATTGGCCTTAGGGCAAGTCTATACTTTTGGTCCTACTTTCAGGGCTGAAAACTCCAATACTTCCAGACACTTATCTGAGTTTTGGATGATTGAGCCTGAGGTGGCTTTCAATGACCTAAACGACAATATGAATTTGGCTGAAGATTTTCTAAAGTATTGCATTAAGTACGTTTTGGAGCAATGTAAGGATGATATAGCTTTTCTTGACAAACGCTTATCTAATGAAGAAAAAAATCTACCTAAAGAACAAAAATCAGAAATGAGTCTTATCGAACGCCTGAACTTCATTTTAGAAAATGAGTTTGAAAGGCTTACCTATTCAGAGGCCATAAACATCTTGAGAAACTCTAAACCTAATAAGAAAAAGAAATTTCAATACCTCATCGAAGGCTTTGGTGCTGACCTTCAGTCAGAACACGAACGCTATTTGGTAGAAAAGAAATTTAAAAAACCAGTCATTCTTACTGACTACCCCAAGAATATAAAAGCATTTTATATGCGTATTAATGAAGATGGTAAAACCGTTCGTGCTATGGATATTCTTTTTCCTGGAATAGGAGAAATTGTTGGCGGCTCGCAAAGAGAAGAGCGTATGGATGTTCTCAAAAGTAGAATGGAAGAAATGGATATTGACAAAGAAGAACTGTGGTGGTATCTTGAAACACGACAGTTTGGAACTTGCCCACACAGTGGGTTTGGATTAGGTTTCGAGAGATTAATAATGTTTGTAACTGGCATGAAAAATGTTAGAGATGTTGTGCCTTTTCCACGATATCCTCAAAATGCGGAATTTTAATTAATGCAAAAACAAAGACTAAAACAGGAGATAGGACTCAAGCTCAGTCCTCAACAAATACAATTTCTTGGTTTGTTGCAAATTCCTTTACTGTCTTTGGAAAAACGTATTGAAGAAGAATTAGAAAGTAATCCCGCTTTAGAAGAACAATCAGAAGGTGATAAAAGCTCCGAAACAGGCGAACAAAATTGGGAAAAAAACAGATCTAGAAGCTCTAATATAGAAGAAACGAACAGAGAGTTTACACATCAAAGGGAATTAAGTCTTCAAGAATTTTTATTAGAGCAACTTCCTATGCTTAACCTCAATAATTTAGAATATTCTATCTCAGAATTTATAGTAGGGTGTTTGGATGATAATGGATTTTTAAGTCGTTCTCTACTGTCTATTACCGATGACTTACTATTCAAAATGAATTTGGAAATCAGTGAATATGACCTCATCCCCATTTTAAAAAAAATACAAACCTTAGAGCCTATTGGTGTAGGGGCAAGGGACTTGCAGGAGTGCTTACTTATTCAGCTAGAAAATAAAGAAACTAGCACATCCATTTTAGATGCTATTCTACTTCTTTCTAAATACTATTCTGCTTTTAGCAATAAAAATTATGAAAAGCTAATGCGAGAATTGAAACTCAGTGAAGAAGAGCTAAAAGCAGCTTACAAAGAAATTGAAGTCCTTAATCCTAAGCCTGGAGCGAGCTTCTCAAATGAAGCAGAAGGGAATAACTATATAACTCCAGACTTTAGTTTAGAAATGCAAAATGACGAACTAAATGCAGTCCTCAACAACAGTAAAGTAAAGCGACTTAAGAGTAGTGAGTACTATAAAAATATGCTTAAAAATCTTGAAGACACTCAAGGTGATAAAGAGGCTATTTCATTTTTAAAGGATAAAATCGAGGGTGCTAATTGGTTTGCAAATGCTCTCATTCAACGAGAAAAAACGCTACTGAATACCATGAACTGCATCATTAAAATACAAATGGACTACTTCAAGACAGGTGATGAGCGTACACTCAAGCCAATGAAATTAATGGATATTGCTGAGCAAACTGATTTAGATATTTCTACCATATCAAGGGTAACGAATAGTAAATATATAGAAACACCCTACGGAACGTTTTTACTAAAGGATTTTTTCTCAGACGCCTACAGTAAAGAAGATGGTACTACTATTTCAAATAAGGTAGTAAAAAGTCATTTGAAAGAAGTTGTAGAAAGTGAAGATAAAAAGAAGCCTTATTCAGACGAGGAGATTTCAGAAAAACTTGCCGAGAAAGGCTATCATATAGCACGAAGAACCGTTGCTAAATACCGTGAGCAACTCGATTTTCCAGTTGCTCGGCTAAGACGAATGCTATGATGAAATTCGCCCAGTTTATTTCCGTTTTGGCTCACCCATTATTTATGCCTTCATATGCTTTCAGTTTACTGATGTATACCAATCCTTACATAAATATGATGATAAGTGATTCTACTAAAAATATAGTAATAATCATTCTCTCACTATTTACTATTGTACTTCCAATACTTACCGCTGTTATCCTCAAACAATTAGGGGTAATTGATAATATTTATATGAAGACAACTAAAGAACGTAAATGGCCATTTGTGTTTACCCTTGTTTGGTATTACATGGCTTTTCAACTGCTTACTAAATTATATATTCCTCAGAGCTTCTTATTGTTAATGTTGGGTGCAATCTGTGCTATTGGTCTGTCTTTAATAATTACTTTGAGATGGAAGGTAAGCATTCATATGTTGGGTATCGGCGGACTTATCGGCGCTATAATTGGCATTTCTCATCGCTTTCAGTTTGATTATTCCAACTTAATCATGCTACTGCTCGTTTTTGCTGGTCTCATTGGCTTTGCTCGCCTTAAAACACGTTCGCACAATTACCGTCAGATATACTTTGGCTTTTTATTAGGATTTTTGGTTGAATGGATTAGTGTGCTTTACTTTTAATCTTTTTCCTTATAATCGTAATGGTACTTTTGCTCTTCTTTGTCTTCTTCAAACAGTTCATCAATTTCATATTGGTAAATCTGTTTTGGCGGTCCATTTTCTTTAAACCAGTACGCCAATATTAGACCTGCAAATCCACCTGACAAATGTCCTTCCCAAGATATGTGATCTTGCATAGGAAAGATACCCCAAATCATACCTCCGTATAAGAAAACAACAAACATTGAAATAGCCATTAAGCGAGTGTGTTTTCGTATGAAGCCACTAAAAAACAAAAATGAGGCCAACGCATAAACTAGCCCACTTGCTCCAATGTGAAAGCTAGGCCTACCAATAGCCCATAACCAAATACCACTCATAAGCCAAGACCATAGAAGGACTTCATTGGCAATGCTTCTGTAAAAATACGCTAGGGTAGAAATCAGTACAAAAAGAGGTACGGCATTGTTAGTCAAATGCTTCCAATCACTATGTATTAGTGGCGAAAGTAAAATGCCTTTTAAACCTTCAAAAGTTCTTGGTAGTACGCCATACTTTACAAAACGTACCTCGCAATAAAATTCCAAGTACTCTATTAAAGCAAGTAATAGAATGAATAAAGCTGGAAAAATAAAACATTGAAGGTTGGGCTTGGTTTTCATCTAAAAATCATAATCAAATCCAACTCCTAAGATATACAATTGTGGGCTATTACTATTAATGAATTGTTGTAACCTGTAATATAAAGAGAGGTTTATATCATTGGAAAGAGGGTAAGAGGCTCCGAAGGTACAACGCCACTTATTAAGCGAATGTTTTCGGTAAAATACCTCGAAGTTAGTGAATGGCTCAAGGGGTGTTTTGCGTATATTATAAGTTGCAGAAACTTTATCTCTTAGAGTAGAAACTTCAGATTGCAATTGATACCTCAATCGATTTTTGAACTCCCAGCGCTTGTGTTTTTTACGGTAGTTTAAATCCGTAAACAAGCGGTGCTCAGTCTCTATTTGCATGGCATAATCAAAGTCATTAATATAACGGTAACCAACAGCAGCTGACCAGGGCTTGTTAATTTTATAACGTAAGGATATATTAGAAAAAAGGGCATCAGATAAGGTCGCATTTTCTCTTAGCCTGTACCCTTGGTCAAAGGAAAGTTTAACGGTTTTATTTAGCGTATGGGAAAGTCCAAACTTAGTCCATAATTGAAAATCTTGCTCTTGAGCTAACAAGAGAAAAGGGGAAAATAAAAGAAGTATTAAACTACTTTTGTTCATCATCAAAAAAGAAGATTCTCAACTGAGCTGTATCCCTAAGAAAGTCAATACTCTTTACTTCTACTCGAGTGATATTTAAACCTGTTCTTAACTTTAAATCTTCCAACAACTCTTGTCGCTTTTCAGGTACAATTAGCTCTATTTTTTCAAAAGTTATATTCTTTCGAGATTCGTGTTTGAGCAACCAAATTTTTTCAAGACCATAGGTTAAAGCAATGAAAATAAGATTAGTAAATACTACCTCAGCATGGCTGATTTTTTTATTTACAAGTGCGTTCATTACGGAAATGCCTATGATTATAAATAGATAAGTCATTTCCTTAATAGGAATAGGATCTGTTCGGTATCTGATAATCCCAAAGATAGCAAATAGCCCAAGTGCAAATCCTAATTCTAACTTTACATTTTCTAACAAAAAGCAAAGGAAGAAAACCGTTACACTAATCAGTAAGTATGTAAATAAATAATCCTTATTCTTTGTTGCTGGGTAATACAAATAGCGGACAATATATCCCACTATCAAAAAGTTAAATATTGAACGAGCAAGTAGCTCAATAAAATCTTTTTGATCAAAAAGGTCAGCTCCAAAAAGCTCTATGTCTGAAATAAATAATAGTAAACTATGCATCATGTTGAAGTTTGTTAATTTTTAGAAACTTAGGTTTAAAGTTATTGTTTTTTAATAAAGGGTAAAGGCTTGCAGTAGCTATGCAATATTTGCTTATTCTAAAAGGCCTTACCATATTCTTTTTTATAATTCGCATAAAGGCTGAAGCATAATTAATCTTCTCTTGCTTTACCTCTGCAATTACTATATTCTCTAATTCGGATGTTTTGTTGTCGCCTTCGAAATTAATTTTTACATCAATCGTTAAGCGTTCTTTCATCTTTTTATTGACTAGAGTAATGCGTTTAAATTTATTCCAATGTTTTGGAACAAGTTCTTTCTCCTCTCCAATAACTGAAGTGATAAATGTATTAGCATTTGTGTCAATTTCATTAGGGATTTTATCGACTTTTATTCTCTTTTTTATTGTTTTACCCTTGTTAGTTTTGTGCTTTATTTCCAAGAAACATAGACCCGAATCTATATATTCTCTATACCTTACTTTGTTGCGGTTTGTTTTACCATTATGATGTTCAAAATAAAACTCAAAATCATCGGTATCGTAATACAAGGAACGGTAAGCACTCATTAGCTTGTTATTTATATCCAAAACGTAATAATATTCTCTAATTTCGTTGAGTACTTTACCTAACAATTCCAATTCAAAAACAAATTTGGTGTCTGTTCTGTTCATTAGCTGCACCGAATCCATTTGCTGCAAAGATATGGTCTCAAAAGAGTCTAATATGTTTTTAATTGACTGCAATATTATAGATGGATATGTCTCCTAAATTATATACGGAATTGTTATCCGTAATTTCAATTTCAAAAATATGCGGGAAATCTCCATTAATGCAGTTGGGATGCCAAATAGTGGAGGCTAATTCCTGAGCATAGCTTGGGTTTGTTTGACTTAATGTAGCTAATCCACTTGTGTCCGCTTCACATTCTGAATATACAAACACGGTATACTTCCCTTTTCTTAAATTCTCAAAACTAAAGCTGCCATCCCAAGATGTGTTGTATGAATCGTCGTAAAGATTATCATCATCGCCATATACTATATAGACCTCTTCATCTGCGGTAGCATAACTTGAGATTGTATCTATACCTTGGTTACCGCCAGGTACATCAAAATGCCTCAAGTCGTATGTTATAATTTTTCCTGCAATGGAAGATGTTCCCCCTTCTCCTGCCTCTTTTTGGCACGAAAACAAAACACTAACTACTATAAGAACTAATATTATTTTTTTCATTTTATTGTATACTAATTTTACGGACTTCGTCATCTATTCTTAAAATATAAACGCCTTTTTTCCAATTACTAACATCAATATCAACGCCATTTCTTATGTTTTTATTGACATATTGCTTTTTACCCAATACATCATAGGCTTCAATCTGATTTGCAAAAGGGACAAGAATATGAAGCAAATAATTGGAAGGATTAGGGTATACCAATACATCAGTATTGCGTGAGTAGTTAGAAATAGCGGTTCCTAACCCATTGTTGGCATTGTGTGTATGGTCTTGCACAACAAAAGCACCACTTCCGTTTGGTAATCTCGCATAGCCTAGGTCTGACGGCAATTCGCCATAAAACAAAGCGTCTATTATAAAGTTGTTTGAGGTAGACAAAAACAACTCTTCTCCATCAGTAGACAGCCTAAAGTTGGTGTGCAATCCACTTTTAGCATCATAATCATTATCAAGCCAAACAATCAAGTATTCATTTGGAGCAATACTCACATCAGGAAATGTCCATTTATCTAATACATTTTCATTATCCGATAAGTGATAACCTAAGAGGTTAATGCTTGAACTTCCTCTATTGTATAATTCTACCCAATCGTCATATTCTGAAACTCCTGAAGATACATCTTCAACGGCTGTGGTATTGGATGCCATAAATTCATTAATCACTAAATCACCCACAACTGGCAGAAAATGGAATTCATGTTCCGCACGTTCTGGGGAGAATATTCCAGCATCATTATTTTCAGCATAAATATAATATTGAACATCTAATGCTTCAACCTCTATTGAAACACCATATATTCCATCATTAGCTTGTCCATCATTGTGGTTACCATCGTCAAACATTTCAAGCTTTGTAAATACTTCGTATGGTCTAAATCTATACCCAAATACAACTGATTCAGCATTTTCAACCTGAACACTAATATTTGCTTCAGAGTATATATTAACTACAGAAGGTGAAGTGTTAACAATACTAATTGTTGGAGGAGTAGCAGTAAACTCAGAATGAGACTCTAAGTATTCAACACGGCTTTCCATTAAAGAACTTAGTCCAAACTTATTACCACCCCCTCCTGGTCCTCCAGCAACATTGACATCGTCATTAAGATTAGTGATAAAGTCAGTATAACTAAAGATTGAGTTTGGATCGGTTTGTACACTACTTTTGATTAAATTCTGCAATTCTAAACCTCTTTCCGCATACCATCCATTGGCAAAGTTTTCATTTATAATGGTACGCATGTGGGCAATATACATCTGCTTGTATGTTTGATTAGAATATATTAAATCCAGCAATGGCCAGCCTTCTTCATCTTCTCTTAGTAAAGGATCTAATTGAGTAAGATTTACTGGCCCACCTATACCTGGACCCTGATTTACCATTGTAAAACCACCAAAGGATTCATTTAAATCCCATACTACAAAGTTCATTCGATTGTTATCGTCTTTGATAAGGTAATAGTTCTGTCGAAAAGGCCCTAAATAACTGTCTAAATTAACTAAGATATTATTGAATGCAGAAATCCAAATCGCACGGTCAATGTCAAGATATTGTTCAATGTTTTGAGGGCTGTTATTTATGACGTTAGTCAAGTCGATAATGTCTTGCCATCCGAATTCAGACTTCAATTCATAATATTCGTAATAAGAGGCGGAATCCGTTCCTAAATACTCTAATGATGAGCCACCATTAAATATGTTTACTGGATTACATTTAAAGCGGCTATTATCATTATCAGCATATAAATGTCTTCTTTGAAAATCGGAATTAACGGATTCTGAACTGCTGTACAATCCGTGATAATTTCCATTGATAGAAACTCTAGCAAAATTAGATCGAGGTGCTTGCATATACTTTCTAGCAATCTCATATGACAATACTTCTCTTAGAAAAGAAGGGTCTTTATCTCCGCTGGAAAGTTTTAGGGTTTGAAAACCTCTGTAATCTTGATTATCGTTAAACTCATCTAAAGATATATTTAAAGGATTTTTGTCGTTGCTCTCAGAAAAAGTACTGTTTCCTTTGTACTTAACACCAACGCTATCTTTCATAGAGCCATTAATAACTACTGAATCTGCCATTAGGTAAGTTTCCGAATAATAATTGTCTATCATCACTTCATTCCAATTATTAATGGGGAAGTAAATATCTATAGTAGTGATATTATCTGTTTGGTAAAGCCCCTGAGCATAAGAAATACTCAATGACAATAGAGATAAAAGAAGGATTCGAATACTATTCATTAGTTAAATTAAGGTTCCAAAGTTATTCTAGCAAACTTAACCTTTTTTTAACAATAACATTTTGAAAGAGTAGTCAGTTCTTACAACTACAATTCAAAGATTAAAATGTAATTGTAAATAGGAAAATTTCTTTTTAGTTTAGTAATAACTCAAGAGAGAAAAACGTTTCTGTTTGTTTATCCCCAGTGAGGTTAACGAGCTAAATAAATCACAAATAATAAGTTATATAGTATTATTAAGATTAATTGCCAACATATACTTTCTCATAGAAAAGCTACGAGCAAATACTCGGAGCTTTTAAAAAGTCAAATCTACATCTTATTGAAGCACTATCTTTTGATTGATGCTTTCATTTAGTGTAGTGATTTCTAAGAAATACACACCTTTTGG
>MDTG01313525.1_pt1 | contig 27121 bp, 19 predicted proteins | sample 811421 | NCBI WGS metagenome assembly MDTG01 (sample SAMN05326645, study PRJNA326480) | marine metagenome | isolation source: seawater | place: Pacific Ocean: South East | collected 2011
CCTCCATGTAGGCGTTCAGACCGTCGGCATATCCCTCGCCGAGATCGCGCACCTCGGCGGGATATCGATCCCAGGCCTTCTCGATGAACTCCGCGATCCGCATCAGGCGAAAGGTTCGGTCGATGTCGACCGCACCGGCGCCGTCGATCTCGCTTCGACGACCGGTCGCCGTCCACATGGCGCTCAACGCCTCTTCGAGTCGATCCTCCCCGATCGCCCAGCCGTATCCGTAACCGACCCCATGATTGGAGGAGGCGAACACGTGAGGAACACCCCAGGGGTCGCGGATGATCCGGACCTCCTCGGCGGAGGCCGGCGGGGGGCTCACGATCATCGTCAGGATCGAGGCGAGGAGGACGGCGGCGAGTTGCATCTGGTTCATCGGTGCAATTTATACCCATCCAAGCCGCTTCGACATTTGATTTCATTCTTCAGGCGGATGGGCGATCATCCACTGGAAGACGCTGCTCTCGGGTTGGTCCGGAACCCCGAGATGCCGAATCATGTTCAAGCATTGGGCGCGGTGATGCATCGAGTGCGTCGTCACGTGGGTCAGGACCCCGCCCCTGCTGAATCGATACGTCCGTCCCTCTCTTTCGGGCCGGAAGAGATCCGACGGTTCCCCCGAGGTCGTCGCGGCCTCGAAATCGTCCATCACCTCGTCATGCAGGATGCGAAGCTGGTCGATCGACGGGCCGGGCGGATCGTGCTTCGGCTGGAAACGGGGTTCTTCCGCGCGATTCAGGAGATCGGTCCACCCTCGAATCGCGCCGATCACATGGATCAGGTTGGCACGAAGGGATCCGAGGCCTATTTCAAATTCCCGATCGAGATCCTCGTCCGACAGGTTGGAGCACGCATCGAAGAGCCTTTGGTTGGCCCACCTCTCGAATTGCAGGAGGACGAGTGCGGGATCGGTCGCGGGTGAGGTGTGGTTCATGCCCCGACGATAGCGGGTTCAGGACGACCGATGACCCGTGATCAGGACCGTGGCGACGATCGAGATGATCATGACTCCGATGATGTTCAGCACCAGACCCTCGCGAACCATGCGGCGAATGGAGATCTCCTCGGTTCCGTAGACCGCGGCATTGGGAGCGGTGGCCACCGGAAGCATGAAGGCGCAGCTCGCGCTCATGGCCGCCGGGGCCATGAGAATCACCGGATCGACATCGATCGCCAGCGCCGTCGCGCCGAGGATGGGCATCATCAGCGCGGTCAATGCGGTGTTGCTGGTGACTTCCGTGAGGAACGTCATGAAAAGACAGGTGACGATCACCATCACCGGAAGCGACACGCCTCCCAGCAGACCCTCGAGCTCGCTCGCCACGACATCCCCGAGACCGGTGCTTCCGAAAGCCCTCGCCAATGCGATGCCACCCCCGAAGAGAAGAAGTACGCCCCATGGAATCGTCCGTGCATGGGGCCAGTCGAGCAGACGGCCTCCGTCCCCGTCCGGAATCGCGAAGAGGGCGACCGCGATGATGGCCGCCACCGTCGCCGGGCCGCTCATGGTGGCATTGATCGCACCATCACTCATGTAGAGGATGAATCCCGACCATCCCCCCAGCTTCTCGCGTCCGACCGACTCCGCCCATTCGACGGGCAGGACTGGATACTTCTGGAATATCCAGAGCAATGCGGCCATCGAGAAGACCACCAGGACGCCGATCTGGCCCCGAGTCCATCGCTCACCGGCGGGAAGGTCGAATTCGATCCGATCGCTCTTCATCCCGCGGACCAGCCAGAGCCATGCGATGGGGACGAAGATCACCACCACCGGAACCCCGATCTTCATCCATTCGAGAAATCCGTATTCCTCGCCTTGCGGATCGAGGCTGTCGAAGGCGCCCATGAAGATGATGTTGGGCGGGGTGCCGATAGGAGTGCCGATGCCACCGATGTTCGCGGCGTACGCGATGCCGAGCAGGAGAGGAACCGCCACCCGGCGATCACTCGCGACTCCGATCACCGCGAGGGCGACCGGAAGCATCATGAGGGTGGTCGCGGTGTTGGAGATCCACATCGACAGGATGGCGGTTGCGATCATGAACGCGAAGATCACGCTTCGAGGTCCCCGGCCGAACACCCGGGAGACGCCATTGACCACCCCGATCGCGACCTTTCGATGGGCTCCGGTGCATTCCATGGCTCGACTGAGCATGAATCCGCACATCAGGAGGAGGATGAGTTTGTCACCGTAAGCCTGGGCCACCGGCACTCGGTCCATCACCCCGAAGAGCGGTAGCACCCCGAGGGGGATCAGACTCGTGGCCGCGACCGGCACCGGTTCGGTCACCCACCAGATCGCACACCAGACGGTCACCCCGGCGAGGATCGCCTGGGGGACCTCGAGACCACGCCATCCCAGCAGCAGCACGACGAGCACGCAGGCGAGCGGGCCGGCCGACAAGGCGATGTTCCGGAAGGTGCGGGAGCTCATTCGTGGGATTCCTCGTCGAGGGCGGCGCGGATCACCGGCTCCAGGGCGTCGGCCTGCCTCATGAATCCAAGGTCGGTGGGATGGGATCCATCCACCGTCGCTTCCCCGTCTTCACCCAGCAGGGAATCGCCACGGACGTAGTGGAGATTCACGATCCCCGACTCGACGAGTTCCTCGTAGGCCCGGCGGAAGGACTCGCGGTTCTCGCGGTTCCTCCTCAAGCGGGACGGTGCGAACGCGGCGTCGGCGTAACTTCGATCTTCGACCATGACGACGGGTACCTCGGGATGCGTGGCCCTAATCTGTCTGACCATCGGAGCCGTCCTGGCCGAAGTCGTTTCCCCATCAAGGTTCGGCAGGCAGTCGAGAACGAAGACCGATGCGTCGATCTCGACCAGGAATCGTCCGACTTCCGGCTCGAGCCGGCCGTTGCCGCTGAATCCAAGATTCACCACCGGTCGATCGAGACGACGACCCAGGATCGCGACATGGGTCATCCCGGGTCGGGATGCGCAGGCACCATGGGTGATCGAGGTTCCATAAAAGACGATGGGTCCGCTCCGGGGAGGGAGGGGTGCCACTTCGGATCCTTCCTCGATTCCTATCTCGATCGATTCGACCCGGTTGTAGAGCGGAAGGTACAGCATCCACTCCCGGTTTTCGGTCGGTAGATCTCGAACCAGCGTCCGGGTGGTCTCGATTCCCTCCGGTCGGCCGCAGGCCGCCCATCTCCATCCTTCGGTGGTCAGTCCATAGAGATCGACCCCGCTCACTCCCGTGGCGGGCATGTGGGGCATCGCGAGATCCTTGCTTCCCACCCTCCAACGGACCGACACCGAGGGCGAGTCGGTAGAGAATCGAATCGTGATTCCGGCGCTGTGTCGAGAGAGGTTCCAGACCGCATCTCGCACCACCCCGCGGGCCTCGGCAGGCAGCCGGTCCCAGGTCGACGATCGATCCTCGAAAACCCGCCCCTCGACCGAGTAATCATCTGCGTTGGACCAGACCAGATCCGCGGCATGCAACGCCGGAACGAGAAGGAGCAGGCAGGCCTGAGTCAGTTGATGTCCGATCATCGATCGCTTCTCCGGGAACCACGCATACGGCTCGTCGGCAGCCGCGTGGACGTTAACGTGCAAGGCTCGACGCGGCCCAAGGAAAAAAAGACCAGCATGTGGACAGTTCCAACTCCTCCTCCACCTCCTCATGTCGCCCCGGCTCCGGAGATCACCACCGGGATCGAGGAGATCAGACGGGAAATCGCGGAGATTCGATCCCGAGACGATCGACGGGTGACCGACGAGATGCGTCGGAGCGAGATCCGAGGGATGGTCTCGGCGATGATCCAGGATGCCGAGGATCGAACCTTTCACAGCGGCCGGCCCTGGAACGAGATCTCATCCGAGGACGGGTCCTTCACCCTCGAGGTCGACTTCTACACCCAGACCTCCTGGTCCTTCAACCGATCCCCCGGACTCGATACCGAGAAGGGCTTCCAGGTCGATACCGCCCGATTCACCTTCGAAGGCACGGTCGTGGATCCCAGCTGGAGCTACCTGACCAGGGTGCTCTTTGGTCCCAGCGGGGACAGTTCGGTCCAGTTCGCCATCATCGAGAAGAATCTTGGCAGTGGTTTCTCGATGCAACTCGGTCTCATTGCCCCTCCGTTCACTCTGGAAGAGGCGATCAACGACAACGAGACGCTCGGGGTCAGCCTTTCCTTCACCGCCGGGCAGTGGGATCCGCAGTCCGTTCCCGGAATCACCTGGGCCTGGACCTCGGACGACCTTCGGGGGTGGTTCACGTACGCGGATGCGTGGGGAGGCGGGCAGAACACGTGGATCGGGAACCAGAGACAGACGATCGTCGGACGGGGTGAATGGAAGCCGTTCGGCGACTGGAACAGCCTCTACCATTTCAATCCCTACCCCGATTCGACCGTCCCGGGGATGCTCGTCGGCCTGGGAGCATCGCATGGATGGGGAACGGCGGCGATCGGAACCTCCCAGGAGTATTCGGGAAACGACACCCGAATCAGCGCAGATCTGAGTCTGCAAAGACCGGGGCTCGGAGGAATGGCGACGATCAGCTGGCAGTCCGACGTTCCGGGGTCGCCCCTCGAGGGCGGGGGCGAGCGACTCGCGATCGTCTCGCAGGTCGGATGGTTCCTGAATCCGAAGTTCGAACTCTATGGTCGTGGCGAGTGGGGACGACCCTTGGGCGTCGATGTGGACGACCTCGCCTCGTTCACATTCGGGGCCAGCTGGATGCCCCGCTCGAACCGACAGGTGAAGTTTTCGGTGGAGTACATGCGGATGTGGGGCGACTCCCGCTTCTGGGCACTCGACGGCGACTCCGGAATCAGGCTGATCGATGATCCCCAGTCCATCGTCCGCGCCCAGCTGCAGGTTTCATTCTGATCACCCCTCGAGCAGCTGGTATCCGGTGGGATTGTCAGGGAGGAAGAGGTTGAATCCGGACTCGACGAAGGTCGCCACCACATTCGCCCCGATCACGATGATGAAGGACCAGACCACGATTCGCGAGGCAAGCGAGTTTCGGTGGTCCGACTCACCGACCTCGAGTTGACGTGCGAACATCATGGTCAGGCCACTCACCAGGATGATCACGAGGAAGACGATCACGCCCCAGGAATAAAGATGCATGCCGAACATCGGTGATCCGTAACCAGGGTCTCCGGGAAGAATATGAAGCAGAACCTGTCGGCTCGACATCACGATCCCGATCACTGCGGCAAGGATGGACATGCCGTATCCACGAGCCATGGTCCCCACGTCCAGGGTGCCGCCCGAACGCAGGACTCCGATCAGATAGAAGGGTCCCATCGCCGCCAGCATCATCGCCATCCGCTGGAGCATGCAGAGCGGGCAGGGAAGTTCGCGTCCGATGAACTGGACGAAGAAGGCGCCCATCAGCACTCCGCAGATCCCCGCCACCTGGACATGGAGCAGATACCACTGGACCCTGCCCGGCGTGAATCTCGCGCGATCGGATTCTGAATGGTCGGTTGATTCCATGATGATCGAGCCCCAGTCAGAAGGAGAGGTTGAGCGAATCGGTCGCGTGATGTACGAAGAGCGCCGTGACCATGATCAACGCGAGGATCTGCAGGATCATGGTGGCCTTTCGACGACCTCTCGCGGCGCAGATCGAAAGGCACAGGATCACGGCGAATATCATGCTTGGAATCATCTGCTTCTCGCTCCAGGGAGGTCTTCCCGAAGGAAGGTTCGGGGATTCGATCTCACGAGGGAAGGACCGGAGGCATCGGACAGGACAAGGCCGAAGCAAGGGCTCGAAGGACTTCGACCTCCTCGATCGTGGCATGCCCGTCAGCGCACACTCCCTCCACCGCCGCGTCGAGAAGTCGGGATCGATCCCGGAAGCGAAGTCGCTCGAGTCGATCCAGTGCCTGGTCGAGCCTGGCAACCGAGCAGTCGGCTCTCGCGGGAAACGCGACGTCGCCGATTCCGGCGGATCCCGCCGCGGCCTTGAACGCCTGATGGGCCTGTTCCTCGTCACGGGTGCCGCTCCAGGCGATCATCGCTAGAACCAGTCGAGCGGGTTCGGCGAGTCTCGAAAGGCTTCGGTTGGCCGGAGCTCCGGGAACGGCGCCTCTTCCATCGTTCGCGAAATGGGAACCAAGGAGACGGCCCAGCAGCCATTCGAATCGATCCAGTCTTCCGTCGGCCTTCACCATCCGTTCGACGATCGCCAGATATTCGTGGATGTCGGACTTCTCCATCCGACCCAGGGCCGGCATCGCCATGTCGACGAGAACCAGTCGTACTTCGGGGTGGTCCCGAACGAGCCTCCGAACGACCCCGGAGATCCGTGCCACCTCGTGTCGAGTCGGCTCATCAAGATCGTTCTGGAGGAGATCCGCCTGAATCTTCCGAACGTCGGGATCGGTGGAGACGAGCAGGATCATCGTGACCGCCCTGGCTCCGATCAGGTCGTGGACCGATTGCTGGATCGATTCCGGCACGGTCGCGATCAGGGTGCGAGCGTAGGCCAGGTGATCCGGGGTGGCATCACCGAGGTGGGAGAGGCTTTCCCTGACCTGACTCGCGGGCCGCGTCCGCCAGTTTCCCTGGCCCGCCGCGGCCGCCATCCCGGCCACCATCGGTCCGGCCGGTGCCGCGAATGCGGAAGGAGAGGGTGGGGGGTCCGCGGGAAGGCCTTGTTCCATGCGGGCGATCCTCTGGCGACCGATCTTCTGTTTCATCTCGAGGAACTCGGTGGAGACATCGTCCTGGGAACGATTCTCGATCCTCGCGATCCTGGCGGGCAGGGGGGGATGGGTCGCGAAGGCGGTCGCCAGAGCGGGAGTGAAGAAGAAGTGCTCGAATTCACTCGCCGCGGCACGATTCATTCGGTTCTGGTCCGAGGCTCCCCCGATCCGGCGGAGCGCGTTCGCGATTCCCGCGGGGTTGCGGGTGTAGTCGACCGCCGCCGCATCCGCGAGGAACTCCCGTTGACGACTGACCGCCGCCTGGATGAGACGGGCCACGAGGGTCCCGACGCAACCGATCGCCATCAGTATCAGACCGGCCACGATCAACGCGATCCCGATCGCGGGTCCCGGGTTCTTCTCGCCTCCCCGGGTGTGGATGAGGATCGGGCCCAGGAAGCGGAAGCAGATCCAGCCGATGAACCCGATCGCCATGATCCCGAAGATCACGCCCGTGATCCGGATGTTCAATCGCATGTCGCCATGGACGATGTGGCTGAATTCATGCGCCATGACGCCCTGAAGTTCGTCACGAGTCAGCTTGGTCACGGATCCGGTGGTGACCCCGATCACCGCATTGTCCACCGTGAATCCAGCGGCGAAAGCATTGATGGTCGGATCCTCTATCAGGTAGACGGAGGGCACGGGACATCCCGATGCGATCGCCATCTCCTCGACCACGTTGAGGAGTCTTCGGAGGTGATTGTCCTTGGTGTCCGGATGGACAAGCTGTCCTCCCATCGCCACGGCCACCGCCTTGCCGCCGCCGGCGAGCTGGGCCGTCTTGATGATGGATCCACCGAAGATGACGAGAAGCGTCAGGGAGGAAGACCAAGCCAGAAGGCCCGGCTGCCAGAATCCGATGGGATCGTCAGGGTCGTTCGCCACCAGCATCACGCCGAACGCAAAGGTGCTGTAGACCATCGCGACGATGGCGATCGTCGCCATCAGGAAGAGCAGCACCAGACGGCCTGTCCTAGACCTGGCCCGATCCTGATCACCGATGAAATCCATCACCATGGTCTGCGGTTCCCTGTGGCCGCAGGCCGTGGATCAGATCCTGACCACGACCTTCGACGGATCGGCCCCGCCCTCGTCGAAGATCTCCAGTTCAACCTCGTTGCATCCGGCAAGGATCGAGGCGGGAATCGTGACTTCGGGGACCGTGACCTTCCGGGTCGTTCTCTGACCCGGCACTCGAAGAGCGTACCCGCCGAGATCGGTTCCGTTCGCCCTGATCCGCCCTCGGCTCATTCCCTCGAGACGAACCACCGGATTCGCCGCAGCACTCCTTCTGGAGGATGGAATCGGAATGGTGGTCCGAACCCATCGTGGAACCATCCCGGCCCGGCCCGGTGAACCGTTCCAAGAACCGATCCTGGGGTCCGGGCGGGGTTCGAATCTTCTCACCCTCCATCCATCCGAAGGAACGATCTCCTCCACGATCTCCAGAATCAACGCCGTCGGTTCGATGCCGGCTTCGTTCACGTGTTCGAGAGGGGCCAGAACAATGCGGTTGGAACCCGCCTTGAAGGCCTCCATCTTCGCCGAGGACATGGGAATGCGCGCGCCGCCGGGTCCGAATGTGCTTTCCACGGATCCGTTGACGATCACCACGCCGCTCGAACCGGCGTCGATCTCGAGAACGAGCATCGACCGTCGGCGATGGGTGAACGAGAACTCGATGCCGCGATCGGAAGTCATCTCCCCTTCGGCCGCACCGGGGATGAAGGATGCCACCTCGAAGGGGTCCATGGGAGCGATGTCGATCGCTTCACGACGAACCCCGGTCAGGGGTTTGACCGCCACCAGGGGGCCGGGTCGGTCACCATCCGCGGGAGCCCGGATACCGGAAACGTGCCGCGGACGGTGAGCCGCGAACAACGCCAGGTCATGCCCGCCACGAGTCGTCTTGAGATTGAAACCCCCGGCTTCAAGTCTTCCCACGTTCTCTCCGTCGATCCAGATCTGGGAATCCTCGAGACCTCCGAGAAGACGGAGATCCCTGGTCTTCGCATCCGAACAATCGATCCTCGCGGTGAACCAGGCGTGATCAAGCCCCGCTCCCATGGAGGAGAGACCGAGTTCCCCGTCCATGCGAATCGATCGCGGGTGATTGGGGTCCCAGGGATTCGGCTCCGACCACTCCGACCAACCACGGTTCCTTCGTGTCCTCACGCCGGCTTCCTCGAGGATCGGTGGGTTGGAGACCGTTCCGTCGAGATCGATCCGGACCGGGCGGGCGGTGCCCGAAGGAACCACCGAGCCGTCCTTGTTCACCCGGGAGGCGCCGATCACGATCCCCTCCGATCCGTCTTCTCCTATCTGCTCCATCATTCGATCCGACCACACATCGTCGATCACCACCACGGAGAAGTCACCGACCGATGCCACCACCGGTTTCACGACTTCCGGTCCATCCCCCCGCGGTCGATTGGGGACCCTGATCTCGAGGGGCCGACCATCGATGGATATCTCCACCGTTCTCCCCGGAGTCGCGGAGAACAGGAAAAGCCGTCCACCCAGCAAACCCAGGGGAGTTGCCGAAGCGACATCAAGTCGACCCCGTCCTTCGAGATCGGCATCGATCGCTCGCCAGGTCAGGCGATGCTCCCCGAAATCCATCGAAATCCTTCTTCCTTCGGCATCGATGATGTGGACCTCGTCGTCGTCGCCACGCTGGAATGCGAATACCAGCGACCCCATACCTCCATGCCGAGGAAACACGATCGAACCCCCGCGCGAATCGTCGAAGTCCCGGATGATCGGGCGATCGTCGGGATCGAGATCCGCAATCGTGGTCGAGAAGTCCCGGACGAAACGAGCGAAGCGGCCAACCGCGAAACCCGTGGTGGTCGGTTCTCCACGTTCGTCCACGAGGGGCGATGTGAAGGGAGCGGGCGAAATCGGTCCATGCTCGTCTCGTCCACATGCCCCCGAAGGAAGTCGAACATCCACCGCATGGGCGAGGATCGGTTGTCCACCGGCGGCGACGATCCGAGCCAGGCGATCCACGATCGAGACCGGGTCCACCGACTTCGTCGGACGACCCGGACGATTAAAGCAGCATGGTTCCGATGATCGGTCCACCACGCAGATCCGCGGACTTGAAGGCTGGATCGAACCCATCTGCCGGACGTTGGTGAAGAGATCATCCCAACCACTCCAGGTCTCGATCGCACCTTCGACCGGTGACCAGAATCCATTCGCGGTGAGCATGGGAATGGTGAGACCGGTCTCCCGTGCGAAACGGATCAGTTCAGACATGTACTTCCGACCGACCTCTTCGGAGCCACATCGCCAGTCGTGCTCCACCTGAACCGCGATCAGTGGGCCGCCACCATCCCGGTCGGCCTGGTGATCCGCAACCTCTTCGGCCACTCTGGAGTACCAGGCCGAGACGAGTTCCATGAACCCAGGGGTGCCGGCCCGAGTCTCGACCTCGGGTCGGTCACCCAACCAGGCGGGAAGACCTCCACCATCGAAAGGAGCACCGACCACGGGGCCGATCCTGAGAATGGCACGGAGTCCGCATTCGCCGACATCGGAGAGGAATCCACCGATGTCGAGACGACCATCGAAGTCGACATCACCCGGAATCCGTTCATGGAGATGCCAGGGACAGGATGCGAGCACGGTGTTGAAACCGAGGGCGGCGAGGGATTCGAGAGCCCTTCGGCGGGCCGACGGATCCAGCCCGGCGTATTCGATGCCCGCCCCCATGATGGAGAAGCGACGGGCGTCGATGAACAGGCTTCGGGAATCAATGGTGATCGGAGGCATGTCTGTCTGTTCGCTCCTGAAGGCTGGTCGGACTCGATTTGTGAATTCTCTTCACGATCCACGATGGCCCTCAAAGGCCCTTCCTGACCAGATATACGAGGACAAGTACCTCCGGGATCGCCGTTTTCAAGCTCTCCACCGAATGTTCAGGTGCATCCGGTAGGCTTCTCCCGTTCTCCAAAACCTCCGTCGATGACTCGACAGGAAGACATGAATGCCCATCGGTCACCGAAAAATCATTCTGGCCCTGGCGATCGGGGTGCTCCCCGGATGCGGAAAGCAGCAGGTCAGGGAAACCACCCTGCGGACGGATCAGCTCCTTCGGGAGGGATCGGCCCCCCTGGCGGAATCCTCATTGGCGGCTCCTGAACTGGATCCCGACGCCTACCCCACGGGTGATCCGTTTCCCGAAGCCATGGACATCCCCGACACCGTCGACCCGGTGGCCAAGGATCTTCCCTTTCGTGCCCGGTCGCAGGCCGAGTCGGAAGCCGACGCGATCATCGCACGGATCCGGATACTGGCGAATGCGCCGGCCGATGCCAGACCGCTCTCGCTCGATGAATCCATCGAACACGCCCGGAACAATTCAGTCGAATACACCGGTGCCGAACAGACCTACCTGCTCGCTGCGCTTTCGGTGATCACATCCGAATACCTCTTTGCACCGAGTTTCTTCAACGAAACCACCTTGGAGCTCGGCAAGGGGATCGATCCTCGCTTCGACGCCGCATACCGGGCGGTCAACGATTTCGGAGTCCGAAAGCGTCTTCCCTACGGAGGGGAGATCACCGCCCGGTTCCTCGCCGAAGTGACGGATTCGCTGGACAACGCCTCGACCGCGGATGGAGTCCGAAGCGCCACGTTCGTACTCGATGGCCGCGTCCCGTTGCTCCAGGGATCCGGTCTCGCCGCACGCGAATCCCTCGTGCAGTCCAAGAGGAATCTGGTCTACGCCTCGAGGGCCTTCGAGGAATTCCGAAGGGACTTCTACGTCTCGATCGTGACCGATTATCTCGATCTCGTTCTCGCCATGGATGCGATCGCCAATGCGGAACGAGGTGTGGAACTCAACCGGCAGATCGAATCCCGTGAAGCGGCCCTGGTGGCAGCCGGACGACAGGATCCCTTCCAGGCCGACCTCGCAAGACAGGCCACCCTCTTCGCACTCGACGACCTCGCGGCCCAACAGGAGTCGTACCGACTCTCTATCGACCGTTTCAAGGTCCGGATCGGCATGTCCGCGGAGTCATCCGTGGTGATCGTTCCCATCGAGATGCAGCTTCCGGTTCCCGCCGCCACCCAGAACGAAGCGGTCCGGTACTCGCTCGAATACCGACTCGACCTGCAGACCGGACGTGATCGACTGGACGACCTTCGACGACAGATAGACCTCGCAGAGAACGGGATGCTTCCCGCCCTCGATCTGGTGGGACGAATCAGGACCAATGATCCACAGCTCGCGGACGGGGTCAACTTCGACTTCAGCGAATCGCTCTACAGCGCCGGGGTGAACCTGAGCCTGCCCCTCGACCGGATGGACGAATCGGTCGCCCTTCGCGAAGCCCAGGTCCGTTTCGCACAAGGGGAACGTGTCTACCAGCGTTCCCTCGACGATGCCGCGGTGGAGGTTCGCCGGTCCAGACGTGAGATCGACCGTGCCCAGTTCTCACTCCTTCTGCAGGATCGAAACGTGGACATCGCGCGAAACCGGATCGCATCCATCGATGCGGCTCCGGATCGAGCGACCGCCCGTGACCGGACCGATGCCGTCTCCGGTCTGCGGGATGCCGAGGACGGCCGGGATCGCGCCAAGCGGAACCTACAGGTCGCGATCATCAACTACCTTCGAGCCGCGGGTCTCCTCCGAATCGATCCCCAGGGGAGGCTCCAGCCCCTTCCCGAGATGCCGGTGGGCGAGGTGATCGGTGACCAGGCCCCGGCAAGCGTCGATCCGTAGCGTCATCCCTTGGTTCGGATCGGGGATTCAGTCGTTCCATTCCACCAGTTCGGCAGGGGTCCATGCCTGACGACGACCCTTGGTCTCGGCCCGAACCCCGGCTACGAATTCCGGAGTCACTGGATCGGCGTCGTTGTCCCAAGCCTGCCTGATGTAGGACATGATCGCGGCGACGTCGGCGTCCTTCTTGAACGGAGCGGCGGGCATCGACTGGTCGTAGATGCGACCCTGGACCTCGATCCTCCCTTGAAGACCATGAAGAAGGATGCGGGCGAGCCGCTCGGGATTTCCCGTGACGAAGTGGCTCTCGTCGAGGGGGGGGTATACGGGCGGGAGACCACGCCCGTTCGCCTGATGACATGTCATGCAGTGTGCGAACAACGATCTTCCGCGGGCGACGAGTCCCTCCACGGTGGTGTCGTAGTCGACCACCTGTTCAAGACCGGGACGATCCGGCCAGGCGAGAGTCGGATCGAGAGCCCTCACCACGTCGACGATCCGGCGATCGCGATCACCCGGAGCGGAGGCGAGGACCATCGACCACCCGGCAGGTTCGCCACGAAGCGTGATCGGACGGGGCCTCTTGGATCCGGGCCTGGTTCGTGCCGCGACCCGATCGAAGATGAGAAGGCTCGGCCCGACGGCCTCTTCCGACCATTCCGTCGCCAACGCCAGAAGGGAGGTGGAATCCCCGGGCTGGTTCCTCTTCAGCATCGCATCGACGATCTCTCGAATGACCGCTCGTTGGGCAGAACCCTTCTGGGAAAGCCAACCGTCTCGTCCCGGTGATGCCTGGGATCGAAGCATGGCTATCTCACGTCCGGCCAGACCGCTGATCGCGGCCCGTCGGATCTCCTCGTCGCCCGCATGATTGGACAGCACCACATCGATCGATGGCAGCGCTTCGGCGGAAGGAAGGCTTCCGATGGAGAGGACCGCCTGCATCCTCACCCGGCGGGACTGGTCGGACGCCAGTGATTCGAGAATCCCGATCGCCAGATGAGGGGGCAGTCCCTCCGACAGCCGGGCTGCATGTTCGCGAATCATCACCTCGCGGTCGCGAGCCAGGTGTTCAACAAGGAGCGCATCCATGCCTCCGATTCCATCGATCGTCCATCCGGCCTGGATTCTCCGAGCCGTGTCGATCTCCTTGTCCAAGACCGTTTCCTTGAGAATCCCGATCGAACCGACCGCCTCGCGTTCCACGAGGATGCGTTGCGCCGTGTCCCGGTTGGCCCCGTTCCCATCCGTGCGCAAGATCCGGACCAGGGAATCGTCGTCCATCTCTCCGAAGTCCACGGTGGACACCGATTCCGGCGCGTCTTCGTCGACCACCCGCCAGATTCGACCCATGCCGATCGGGGCGGCAAGACCGCGATCCTCGACTTGCTTCCTGAGCCAGCTCGTCATGTAGATGCGGTGCTGAACCACTCCGCGTGCGAAATCGACGACGTAGAGACCCCCATCGGGTCCGGTCAACAGGTTCACTGGTCGGAAACGCTCGTCGACCGAAGCCAGGAACTCCTCCTTGTCATGAACGGGTGTGGCCACCGGGACACCATCCCGATCGACGAGGTCGTATCGCTTGACGAGGTTGCCCGCCGTCTCGCACACGAACGCATCACCCACCGCACCGTCGAGCAACGTTCCACGGAAGACTTCCGGACCACATGCCGCGGTGAACGAACGGAGTGTTCCGTCCTCTCGAAGGGTGCGGTCCTGGTACCCCCGATTGACCCCGGGATTCTTCCTCACCGGCCAGGTGGATCGATCGCTCGCGGCCCGTCTTGGAACGCCGGGTATTCCGCCCGATTCTGGATTTCGAGCCGCATAGTGCTTCGGATAGGCGTCGTTGATCAGGGGATCGCTGTTGGGTGAGTAGAAGAGGCGTCCATAATCGTCCCGGGCGACACCCCATTGGCCGTGACCAGGAACCCTTCGAGTCTCGACTTCGAGCCGACCATCGGAACCTCTACGAAGTCGGAACGACTGGTGATGCTGGGAGGTCTCGTACCAGTTGTCGATCCCGTAGCGAAGTCCGTTCCCCGCGTGCTCGGGATTATCGATTCCCGCGAATCCCGCGACCAGCGTCTGAATGTCGTCCCCCCGCCCGTCACCATCCGTGTCGCGGCAATAGAGGAGATTCGGAGGCTCGACGACGAGCAGCCCCTCGAAGGCGGGTGCGATCGCACGTGGAAGCACGAGGTTATCCAGGAAGATCGTCGATTCGTCCATCGATCCGTCGCCATCGGTGTCCCGAAGCCTGACGATCCTGCCGGCCGGTTCACCTTCACCCTTTCCATCCGCATCCGGCATGTACCCGCGCATCTCGCACACCCAGAGATCGCCCGAGGAATCGAATGCGATCTGGATCGGATCCCCGATCATCGGTTCGGATGCCACAAGTTCGATTCGATATCCGGGCTGCAGGACGAATGCGTCCTTCGCCTGTTCCGTGGTGAGGGGAGGGGAAGGGGGCAGTCGCCATGCCTCGGGAAGATCACGCTGGACCTCGCCGGTGCGATCCCCGTTCTGGGCGTGAAGCACCCCGGGTGCCGGGATGAACACGGCAACCAGACCGCAGGCGGCGATCATCACATGTCTTCGACGGCTTCCCATGTCCAGACCAGTCTAGAGTCGGCTTGATCTGGAATCCGAATCATGAAGGAGATCTCTGGAAAGTCCGGGAGGAGTATTCTCGAGGACATGAACCCGCTTTTACAGGCCATATTCTGCCTCCTGGTCTCCACCACACCGTCCCATGATGCGGCCGGAGCCGACCTCGAAGAGCAACCAGAGGCGACGCCATGGTGGACCTTCGTCGAGACGAAGCCCTTGTTCCCCCCGGAGAAGGGACCAGATGGGATGCCGATGGGCTGGTGGGTGTCCGGTGGGCCCGCGAACTACGTTTTCGAAAAAGATCCCGAGGATGTCGAGATCCTCCATGGCAGTGGTGATTCCCCAAGGAACGCCTTCCTGGTCGATCCCGTCGTGACCGGCGATTTCAGACTCGACTTCGAGGTTCTGATCGAACGCGGCGGAGGGAATTCGGGGGTTCAGATCCGAAGCCGGGCCGACGAGGATCGGATGGTCGGCTACCAGATCGAGATCGACCCCTCGCCAAGATCATGGTCGGGAGGTCTCTATGACGAAGGCCGTCGTGGATGGATCGCCTCCCTCGCCGACGACATCGGGGCGCGAGACGCTTTCGTTCCGGGGAAATGGAATCGGTTCGTCATACTCGCGGTCGGTCCCAGGATCAGGACCTGGATCAACGATGTCCCCGCCGTGGATCACATCGACTTCGCCGATCGATCCGGCCGGATCGGGTTGCAGGTCCACGGTGGACGCTGTGAGGTCAGATGGAGAAACCTGGTCCTCGCGGACCTCGGACTGCGCGAGCGAAGGGTTTTTGGTCCCGACCAGGCCACCCTGGGGGTCGAGGTGATGCCCGCGAACGGCCTCACCCGGTCGGTCACGACATCCGAACCGGGATTCGATTTTTCAGGGAATGGAGTCGACCTCGAAGTGAACGAGATCATTCCGGATGCACCATCGATTCTCGAGATCACGGCGACCGTTCGAAGAGGTTCCCTTCGAATCAGCCTTGGAAACACCGATCGGGGGCCAGGCTACCTCTTCACGATCCCCGCTCCACTGGGTAGCGCCGACCGACCCGGTGCCATCAGGATCATCCGTGACGTCGATGGAACCACCGTCTTCGTCGATGATGATCCGCTGGTCCCCGGCCCGGTCGGACTTGCTGGTCCACTCGAAGTGTCGATCGAAGCGGGACGAGGGATCGAAGCGACCCTGCATCGAATCGAGATGGAGCCTCCGACCGTGGCGGAGTCCGAGGCGATCGAAAGATGGAGGTCGGCTGCGAAATCCGGGATGATCGACGATTGATCGATCAACCCGCGATGGACCGGGGCCAGTCGGCCGGTTCCGCACGCACCACTCGGTTTCGACCATCGGTCTTGGCTCGATAGAGCGCAGCGTCTGCGACCGACAACAGTGCCTCCACCGAAGGTGTTCCGGGGAGGCAGTGAAGATCCGCGACGCCGAACGAACCACTTACGGAGACCTCGGGGCGATCCGACCAGGTGATGGCCTCGATGCCGGCACGATTGCGTTCCGCGACCTCCAAAGCCTCTTCGATTCCGGTTCCGGGAAGGATGATGGCGAATTCCTCGCCTCCGTAGCGGCAGGCGATGTCCTGAGCTCTTCCTCCACTCAAAACCGCGGCGGCTCGTTCGAGCACTTCGTCCCCGAATGGATGGCCATGGTTGTCGTTGAGGCTCTTGAATCGATCGAGATCCGCGAGGATCATCGAGACCTGGGTCCCATGCCGGAGGGCGCCGGAGATCTCCGCCGCGAGACGTTCATCGAAATGAGCCCGGTTCCAGAGTCCGGTGAGGCCGTCGAGCTGGGCCCGTTGAGAAAGCATCTTCATGAGTCGCTGGGTCCTCAGGGCGGATCGAACTCGTGCCCGGAGTTCAGTCACATCAAAAGGCTTTCCAATGAAATCGACCGCCCCCAGGTCGAGTCCCCGGACGCGATCCATGGTCTCAGCGCTGGCGGAAACGAATATCACCGCGAGATCACGGGTTCTAGGATCCGCCTTGAGTCGAGCGAGGACCTCGAAACCATCGAGATCCTCGAGGTCGATGTCGAGGAGGATGACATCCGGCTGAAGTTCCTGGGCCAACTCGATGCCTGATTCCGCGGTGTGGACGGAATACAGGTCGATCCGCTCGTGACGAAGACGGGCACGGAGCAGTCGGTGGACCAGGTCCGAGTCGTCGATCGCCAGGACCCGAGGCCTTCTTGGTTCTTCGATCCGCATCAAGTCTCCATGGCTTGGAATGCCTCAGTGAGTATCGGGTCTTACCGCTGCATGACAGGTCGAGATCAGGTCCTCGACCCTCCGGTTGATGATCGAGATCTCGGCCTCGTCGCCCCGGAGTTCATGTTCAAGCCGGGCGGCGGCATCACCGATCGGATCGAATCCATAACCGCCTGCCGATCCGCTCAGTTGGTGAGCGATCCTGCGCAATGTCGCCGTGTCCCGAACCTGATGCGCGATGCGGATCGATTCGGCGCGGGCGTCGAGCTCGTCCACGAACATCATGACCAGGTCCCTGAGGTCGGGGTCGCACTCGAACTCGCTGTGCAGTGGCTTTGGGGAGGTGGTTTCGATTTGGAATGGATCAGCCATGCTGGGAGCATCGACAGTCCGACGGACGTTCTTTGGATCCAGATGTGGAGCGGACCGCTTCGATTCCGAAAAGCGACCTCCCACCCGGCACGATCGTCACAGACCACACGAGACGATCGTCGAACGAGGGCTGATAGTATGGGCCCCTCACCTGTCCGCGCTCGGGATTCCCCCTCGAACGCCGGAGTTCAACCATGATCCCGAAGCAACCGCCCCGTGATGGGCAGCCGGGTTTTCTGTACCTGCCCCCCATCCGTGTCCATGGAATCAGTGTCGCCGGCGAACAGACGACGATCACGGTCCCGGAATTCGATCTCACATTCGACATCGGGCAGTCCACGCGGTCGGCACTTGCGACTCCGCTGATCGCCCTGTCGCACACCCACATGGACCACATCGGCGGCATGCCCTACTGGTTCAGCCAGCGGAACTTCCAGAAACTGGAGGGGGGGAGAGTCCTGTGCCACCCCGACGCGGTGGATCCCATCCGGAAGATGCTTGCCAGCTGGGTTGACGTGGAAAGGCAACGGACTCCGTTCGACATCCAGCCCATTGAGCCGGAATCGGACGTCGAGATCCGCAAGGGTGTCTTCCTTCGTGCGATCGAGACGAGACACACCTGTCCCAGCCTCGGATTCGTCGTGATCGAGAAGCGGAAGAAGCTTCGGGAGGAGTTCCGGGAACTTCCCCAAAGTGAATTGCGTCGGCTTCGGGCCGAAGGCGAGGATCTGACCTTCGCGATCGAGATCCCACTGGTGGCCTATACCGGAGACACGGAGCGTGGCGAGTTCCTGGAACGCGATGAGTTCCGAAAGGCGCGCGTCGTGCTGAGTGAATGCACGTTCTTCGATCCCGATCACCGCGAGAGGGCGAGGATCGGAAGACACCTCCACCTCGATGACATCAGGACGCTTCTCGGGTCATGGGAAGCGGACCATGTCGTGCTGGTCCACATGTCCAGGAGAACGCTCATTTCAGATGCAAGGTCGCGAGTCGAATCCCTGGGAGAAGAGGCGGATCGGGTCCATATCCTGATGGACCACCGGACCAATCGGCGTCGCTACGAGAACCAGCAAGCGGATGCCCTACTGAAATCCGATCCCGTCATCAACAGTGAATCAGGCGAAACCACCCTTGATTCGCAAAGTTCGAAACCCGCCGACGGAACCAGTTGACGCTGGCTTCGACTGGCTCTACATTCGTCCCCTCGACTCGCGGTGGGACTTGCGAGTCGGTCAGTAGAGACCGAGGTGTGATCTAGGATTCGAGGCAAACCGGGGGCTCGGATGCCAGAACGCCTGCAAGCGCGGAGGCTATACCCATGTCCAAGCCCGATCCAGAACTGAGGCGAAGCCTCATTTCATATCTGAGATCCAATCATCCGGACATGTGTCGAGCCTGGTTCGACGACATCGAACCCGACGATCTCGGCAACGGAGTCCTTCGGCTCTGCGTCCGGGAGCCGGTCCAGCTCCGATACCTGCAGAGATGCTGCGTCGAACCGTTCACGGAAGCGGCCCAGTCCGCGACCGGACTCCTGGTAGCGGTCCGATTCGTCTCCCCCGAGGAGTGCGAGAACGACAACCATGAGACCAATGCCTATCCGAACCGGAGATCCAAGGGACGTTTCGGTGAACAGGAAGGCATGGAGGACGGCATCGATCTCGCCGCGGAACAGATGGTCCTCAGTCCGGACTACATCTTCGACCACTTGATCGTCGGTCCGGGCAACCGCCTCGCCCTGATGGCCGCGAACGCGGTTTCCGAAAAGCCCGGGCGGGCGTACAACCCGTACTTCATCCATGGTGGTGTCGGCCTCGGCAAGACCCACCTCCTCCAGGCCATCTGCCAGCGCATCCTTCGTGATCGTCGGGATGCCTCGATCTGCTTCATCTCCTGCTCCACGTTCATGGATCTCTTCCATGAGTGTGTGAAGGCGGGAAGAATGCAGGACTTCCGCAATCACTTCCGCACCGCCGACGTCCTGGTCATCGACGACATCCACTTCCTCTCGAAGCATGATCAGTCGCAGGAGGAATTCTTCCACACCTTCAACGCCCTCTACCAGTCCGGACGCCAGATCGTCCTCAGTTCGGACGCGGCCCCCTCGGAGATCCCCGACCTCGAGGAACGACTGGTGAGTCGTTTCAATTGTGGTCTGGTCGCGAGGATCGAACGGCCGTGCTACGAGACCAGGGTCTCCATCATCAAGGCGAAGGCCGCCCTCCACGATCTGCAGCTTCCCGACGACGTTCCCGCCTACATCGCGGCCCGGCTCGACAGCAATATTCGTGAGCTTGAGGGTGCCTTGACCAAGATCCGAGGCTACTCACTCGCCGAAGACCTCCCGATCACGCTCGAGCTCACCAAGCGAGCCCTGGCCGATGATCCGACCGGACAGGCCGGAGAGGGGTCTGCGGCCCCCTCGATCCAGGCGATCATCGAATCGGTGACCCGCTACTACGACGTGAAGCTGACCGACCTGCTGAGCAAGCGGCGTCACAAGTCGATCACCGTCCCCAGGCAGATCTGCATGTGGCTCGCCCGCAGACACACCCGATTCAGTCTCGAGGAGATCGGTGGCTACTTCGGGGGACGAGATCACACCACCGTCATGCACGCAATCCGGGCCATCAACCGTCGTCGTGACGAGGATTCTTCATTCAGTGACGACATCGATCGGCTCGAGAGCTCGGTCCTGGATCGAGCCTGAGCGCAGATTCGAACGACAGGTTCAAGGAAAACATGGTTCAGGTGGAGGTGCGAGACATTCGGCCCCCACCCCTGTTCTTTTCGAGCCACAATGGGGACCGGGGTCCCTGGTTCATCCACAACGGTGGTGGAAAAAGCGCTGGTGCAACGTCGATTCAACCACACGGAAACGACCTGGTTCCACCTCGCGTGAAGGAGCGGGACCCGAATCCCTCGGACGTGGTCTGCCGCCCGGCAACCAATGGCATGGCGCGACAGGCAAGCGACAAGAAGCCATGGTCGAATGGGACACACAAAACCCTGTCTTGAAGAAACTTGTGTTCACACACCGGTGTTTGTCCACAGACCGGCGCCTCTAATACTAAGAGAGAAGAGATAAATACTCTTCTCTTCCCAGTAAGGGCCTGACGAGTGACATCCCCGCCGGTGTTGGTGACTTGTGGGCAACTTGTGTGTTTGTCGCCGTGGGTGTTGGTGGGTCATGTCTGGCATGCCGGGCAGAATGTCGTCGAGCGTTCGGCCACTCTCATCCATTCCAGAACGACACCACAGGATGGGCAGGGAGCCCCCTCACGGCCGTACACGCGGTGTTGATCGCGATAGCCACCCGGAGACCCATCCGGCAGCCGATGATCCCTCAGGGTGGATCCTCCTGCCTCGATCGCCTCGAGCATCACCGCCCGGATGTGTCTGCACAACCGGTTGATCTCGGATCGATCCAGGTCGCAGGCAGGCCTCGCCGGATGGATCCCCGCCCGGTGAAGAGCCTCATCCGCGTAGATGTTTCCGATTCCCGCCACCACACCTTGATCAAGAAGGGCCGTCTTGGTGCACCTTCGGGTTCTTCTCAGTGCCGATGAGATCTCCGAAGGCCTGAGCCCGGGCGCTTCCGGGCCGAGATTCCCCAACAGGCGTTCGGACAGATCACCGGGGTCGACAGCGAGGTGGACCCCCCCGAATCGTCTTGGATCGATGAACCAGAGCCTTCTCGAATGGGAATCCGGGTGTTCGAAGGTCCAGACCACATGTCGATGGGGTGGGATGGACCCCCTTTTTCCGGTTGGGATCTCCATCCTCCCCGACATCCCGAGCCGAACCACCGTCGAGGATCCGTTCTCGAATCCCAGGATGAGTTGCTTGCCGCGGCGATCGATCGATCGAAGATGAAATCCCACCCCGAGGTGGGAGCGTTCGATCGGACCCCGGCGCCTGCCTCCGGGGTCGCGGATCACATCTCGGCGTGCGATGTGGACGCGGGCCAGGCGGAGATCTCGAAGCTCCGGTTCCAAAACCCTTCGGATGGATTCGACTTCGGGCAATTCCGGCATGGCATTCGTCTCGATCGGGGCTGCTTGGGGCGGGACTATACTCGCCAAGACATCCGGAACCGCCCCCGCAACCACGCGGAAAGGACCCGGCACACAGGATTTTCACCGGAGCCGGAAACCGCAATGCCCGCAACACCACTTCACGACGAAGACGCCGCGGCCGCCGCCGAAGCGGTCCGCGAGATCGCCGACCGAATCCGGAAGGAGGTCGGCAGGGTCATCGTGGGCCAGGAGGAGGTGGTCGAAGAGGTTCTGCTCGCCATCTTCTGTGGCGGCCACGCAATCATCGAGGGTGTCCCGGGACTTGCCAAGACCCTGCTCGTTCACACTCTGTCACGAACCCTCGGCCTTGATTTCTCGCGCATCCAGTTCACCCCCGACCTGATGCCGAGCGACATGACCGGGACCGAGGTGATCGAAGAGGACAAGGCCACCGGTCGCCGCGAGCTCAGGTTCGTCTCGGGCCCGATCTTCTCGAACATCATTCTCGCCGATGAGATCAACCGCACGCCACCGAAGACCCACGGGGCTTTGCTGGAGGCGATGCAGGAGCGGCAGGTCACGGTCGGCGGTGAGACCCACACTCTTCCCGAACCCTTCTTCGTGCTTGCGACCCAGAACCCCATCGAGCAGGAAGGGACCTATCCGCTTCCGGAAGCCCAACTCGATCGATTCATGTTCAACATCCGCATCGGATACCCGGCCGAGAGCGACGAACTCGCCATCGTCCAGCAGACCACGACCGACACCGACAACGAAGTCGACACCGTGGTCGATGCGAAGGATTGTCTTCGGATCCAGAGGCTGGTGCGACAGGTGCCGATCGCCGACCATGTCGCGCGCTACGCCCTTCGGATCGTGCGGTCGACCCGGGTCCGTGATTCCATCGAGGACAAGCCCGAGATGGTCCGAAACTACCTGTCTTGGGGTGCCGGACCAAGGGCGAGCCAGTTCCTCGTGCTCGCCGCGAAAGCCAAGGCACTGCTGACCGGAGCGCCTCACGTGACCCCGGAACTCGTTCGCGAGGTGGCTCTTCCGGTGATGAGACACCGGATCATCGTCAACTTCAATGCCGAAGCCGACGGGGTCTCCACCGACGACGTCGTACTCGGGCTCCTGGACACGATCCCGGTTGACGATGCCGATGCATCCACTCGCGGCACCCTTGATTCGGTGACTCGGTAGCGAATCCTGAACCCGTTCCAAAAACGTCCTTCGACCCCACGGCGTCCGGGACGAAGACGAACGGACACCGGAGACCATGTTGACCGATTCCGCTCAAGATCCCAGCGGACTCCGCGCCGAGCATTATCTGGCTCCCGAGACGATCGGGCAGCTGGGTTCTTTCGAGCTTCGAGCGCGAATGATCGCCGAAGGCGTCATGAGTGGAATGCACCGATCCCCCTACCAGGGTCTCGCGGTCGAATTCGCCGAACACCGTCAATATGTTCCCGGCGACGACCTGAAGCATCTCGACTGGAAGGTCTTCGGTCGAAGCGACAAGCTTCACATCAAGCAGTACCAGCAGGAGACGAATCTTGATGTCGTCCTGCTGGTCGATTCCTCCGCATCCATGAGATTCGGATCCCTCGAGATCAAGTCGGGATGGGGAGGGACCGAAGCCTCCCGGGAGTCTTCCACCTGGACCAAGTTTGATCATGCCACCGCGATCGCGGCCGCGCTCTGCTACCTCTCGCTCCAACAGAGGGACCGGGTCGGGGTGGGACTCTTTGGTGACGGCCTTCGCTCCCAGGTTCGCAGATCGAACGCCCGCGACACCTGGCGCAGGGCGGTTCGAACCCTTGCAGCGGAGACGATGGACGATGTCACCGACCTCCCCAAGGTCATCGAGCAGTCCCTGGCCTCCGTCGCGAATCGTTCCCTGTTCGTTCTGGTCAGCGATCTCCTGGTGCCGACCGATTCCGTCAAGGAGTCGGTCGCGAGACTCCGTCATCGACGCCACGATGTCCTCCTGCTCCAGGTCCTTGATCGCCAGGAGCTCCGCTTCGAATACGACGATCCGGCACCCTTCGAGGGACTCGAGGGGGAAGGCAGCATTCCGATCGATCCCCGCAGTGTTCGCGAGGACTACCTCGAGGCGCTGGCTCGTCACTGTGACGAGATCGAGAAGATCGCCCGCAGCCACGGATACGACTACCTGCGACTCGACACCCATGGTTCGGTGGGCCCGGCGATCGCCGCGCTTCTCGCCCGGCGTCGGATGATGTCGAAGGGGGGGTCGGGACGATGACCTTGCTCTCACCCGGCCTCGCACTGGCGGGGCTGCTCGCGGCCAGCATCCCGATCATCATCCATCTCCTGCTTCGGCGTCGGGTTCGACCGGTGGAATGGGCCGCGATGTCCCTGCTCATCGAAGCCGCCCGCCGTCATCGACGGCGATCGAGGATCGAGCGAATCCTGCTTCTCGCCCTGCGCGTGGTCCTGCTCGCCCTCCTTGGGATGGCGCTCGCCCGTCCCTTCGTGGGCGAGGAGGTGGCCGTCCTTGATTCACGAACGATCCACATCGTGATCGACGACGGAATCACGTCCGCGGCCGGGTCGGGTGAGGGGGTCGATCTCGACGAATCGGTTGCAGATGCGATCTCGATCATCGATGACCTCGACCCCTCCGACCGCCTATCTGTGGTTCTGGCGGGCAGGCCCGTCCGGGTTCTGGTGGGCGAACCCACATCCGACCATCGTTCGGTCATCAGGGCTCTGGAGGGGATCATCCCCCGGGAAGGACGAACTGATCTCGCGGCGGCCCTGGGCTTGATTGCGGATCCACTCCGTGACGGCGCCGGCAGCGGGATGAACGAGGTCCGGATCATCGGGAGGATGAGACGCGGATCAGTCGACGAGACCACCCGACCCCCGGATCTTCGTGGTTCCGGCGCTCGTCTCTATGCATCGAATCCGGCGACCGCGGATCTTTCCAGCGTGCAGGTCATCGACCTCGAATCCTCGAGGGTTCCCTTGTCCACCGCGGGAGGAGTCGACGACCGCATCATCAGAGTCGATCTTCGCAGGACCGGCACCACTCCTGAATTATCCAGCACCATCCGCATCGATGGGGATGCGATCGCGACTCCGGAACTTCGAGAAGTCGAATGGCCGGCAGGCACGAGGGAGATGACCGTGGATTTCCAGATCCGGGTCGATGATGATGGAGGTGTCCTCACCGCCTCCATCGACGAGGGTGACGATCTCGATCTCGATGATCGACGCTCGATCGTGGTCGATGGTCGGGTGCCCAGTCGCATGCTCGTCCTGGAACGCGAGGAGTTCGGAGGATCTGGTCGGGTCGATCGCTGGAGGGCGTCGGACTGGTTCGAGCGAGCGATGCTGCCTGATGTGGAGGGGACGCTCGGGGACGCGGTGGAGATCGACCGGATCGACCCCTCGACGGTCGACATCCGGGATCTCGACGACGTCTCGATCACCGTGGTTGGACGACCGGATCTTCTCGAGGAGGATTTCCATCCGGTCCTCGCAGACTGGGTGCGCGGGGGAGGCGTGCTGGTCATCCTGCCCCCGGGATCCACCACGGTCCGCCCCTGGGCCTCTCCGATACTCGATGAACTCGGAGTCGGATGGAGTGTCGCACTCGAACCGCAGTCCCTTCTCGAATCGAGGCGTCTGGCGTCGGAGCAGCCGCCGGCGGCACTCACGAGACTCCTCGATGCCGAACTCGAGGATCTCGCCCCGAGCGTGAGCATCCAGAGGAGACTTCCACTCGATAACGCCTCGGATGGGGATCTCGTCCTGGTGGACGATGAAGGTGACCCGGTACTCCTTGACGCCTCGGTCGGACTGGGCCGCCTGGTCTTCTTCACGGTGACCCCTGAACTCGCATGGACCGACCTTCCCGTTCGTCCGCTCATGGTTCCGCTGGTGCAGGAGATTGCGCGGCGTGGAATGGCGCTGTCGATGATGGGTCGTGAGGGCATCGTGGGCGAACGTCTCCCGACCTCGAGGGTCGAGGGGGCCGCCATGGTCCTCCCCGGAGGGGATCGAATCGTGGTCGGTGCCGTAGGTGGTTCGGCGGGCATCACTCCGAATCAATCGGGCACCGCCGAGATCCGTGACCTGGCGGACCGCGTGCTCGACGTCCGATCCGTGAACCCCGCGGTGGACCACGCCTTTCTGGAGACGATCACCACGGAATCCCTCCTCGAGTGGTTGTCACCTTCCGGTGACTGGACCATCCAGGAGAGGGGAGAGGTGGTCGAAGCCGCTTCGGTCTCCGGATCCGATCTGGCCGGACCGATCATCGTGATCGTGCTCATCCTCGTGATATTCGAGACCGGATTCGCCCGTTGGTTCACCCGGGGTGGGCTGGTGTCCAGGAGGTCCAGGGGGCTGACCGGCGCGAATGCCGATGCCGATGCGGCTCGGATGATTCGAACTGGAGGCACGAGTTGACCCCCTTCTTCAGATGGCTTCTCGGGATCCGGGAGCTTCCAGTCGGGGCCGAAGGCCTTCGAATCGTCTGGGAGAGACCGTTTCCGGGATGGGCATGGCTCGTCCTGGTGCTTGCCTGTGCGGCTCTCGCGACCTGGTCCTACTCGCGGCTAGCTGCCCCCCGGCAGCTTCGCATCGGCCTTGCGTCGGTGCGGGCGACCATCCTGATCATCCTTGTCGCATGCATATCCGGCCCCATGCTCGAACTTCCGCGGGAGAGGGTCGAGCCGGACTGGGTGGCGGTGCTGGTCGATCGAAGTCGAAGCATGCAGGTTCGTGATGGAGATCGCACCGATGCCGGTGACCGATCACGTCGCGAAGAGGTGCTCCAGGGGATTCTCTCCGACGCGGGCACGGAATGGACGAACCCCGGTGATTCACGTCGGATCCTCTGGCTCGGTTTCGACGAGGGTGCGATGGAGCTGGAGGTTCTCAGGGACGAGGGTGATGGTGGAGGACACGTCCTCATTGGTGATCCGGATGGGTGGCGAACCCGATTACGCACCGCACTCACGGAAAGCCTGAGGCGAACCATGGGCCGACCTCTCGCGGGCATCGTCGTAGTGTCGGACGGTCGGACCGAGGAACCTCCGGATCGTGATCTCATTCGCCGCCTGCTCGGAGCCGCGGCTCCGGTCCACGTGGTTCCACTGGGGGCCTCGACCCCGGTGGGCGATGCCGCCATCGGAAAGGTGGATGCGCCACGAAGGGCTTTCTCCCGGGATGCGGTACCAGTCTTGGTTCGGCTCGACAATCGAGGACGCCGTGAGTCGGTCCGGGTCGAACTCGTGGATGATGAAACCGGCCAGGTCCTCGACGTCTCCACCATCGAACTCGACGCCGATTCCGATCGCGTCGAAACGGTCCTGACCGCTCGTCCCGACTCCTCCGGATCGGTTCTCGAGGGTTCCCGTCGATGGACGGTCCGCATCACCGGAGAAGACGACCTGGTTCC
>MDTG01236545.1_pt1 | contig 27120 bp, 22 predicted proteins | sample 811421 | NCBI WGS metagenome assembly MDTG01 (sample SAMN05326645, study PRJNA326480) | marine metagenome | isolation source: seawater | place: Pacific Ocean: South East | collected 2011
AACGACCTCCACCATGTCAAGGTGGCGCTCTAACCAAGCTGAGCTACGCGCCTGTAAGAATTGGTAAATTAACATGTCATTGAGGTGTAGACAAGAAAACCATTAAGATTTAGCTTTTGGAAACATTAAATATTTTTCTTGTAATTCATTAATTTGGTCCCTAATTTTAGCTGCTTGCTCAAACTCCAAGTTCTTTGCATGATTATACATCTCTTTTTCAAGTTGAGAAATTATTGATATGACATTACCGCTATTTACTTTAGTAAATTTTTTCTTACTACTACTGACTAGCTGTAACTTATCAAGTGCATCGTTTTCAATATACGAGTCTTCGTCTAGAGCTTGGCGTATATCTTTTTTAATGCTAACAGGTTGAATATTATTATCTTCGTTGTATTGCATCTGTATGTCTCTCCTTCTTGAGGTTTCATCCATCGCTCTTTTCATAGATCCTGTTATATTGTCGCCATATAAAATACACCTTCCGTTTATATTTCTAGCAGCCCTTCCTATAGTTTGAATTAAAGATCTATCAGATCTTAAAAAACCTTCTTTGTCGGCATCAAAAATCGATACCAGCTCAACCTCAGGGATATCTAAACCTTCACGTAAAAGATTAATGCCGACTAAAACATCAAACACTCCTTTTCTTAAATCTCTTATAATCTCAACTCGTTCTACAGTATCAATATCTGAGTGAAGATATTTAACTTTTATATTATGTTCTTGCAGGTATTCGGATAAGTTTTCAGACATTTTTTTTGTTAATGTTGTTATCAGTACTCTATTTCCATTCTTTGTAACTTTATGAATTTCAGATAAAACATCTTCAACTTGACTAGATGAGGGTCTGACTTCAATAATAGGGTCAATTAAGCCAGTGGGTCTTATCACTTGTTCAATAATAGCTGTTGATTTATCAAGTTCATATGGTCCTGGTGTTGCCGAAACATAGATTGTCTGAAAATTATATCCCTCAAATTCATCAAATTTTAATGGTCGATTATCCATAGCAGATGGAAGACGAAATCCATAATCTACAAGAGTTTGTTTTCTTGATTGATCTCCCCGATACATACCTCCAAGCTGTGGGACTCCAACGTGACTCTCATCAATAATTACTAAACCGTCGTCTGGCATATAATCTAAAAGACAAGGTGGAGGGTCACCGGGATTTCTCCCTGATAAATACCGAGAATAATTTTCAATGCCAGAACAATAACCCATCTCTTTCATCATTTCTAAATCATAATTGGTTCTTTCTCTTATTCTTTGTTCTTCTATAAGCTTAGAGTTATCTGAAAAATATTTTATTCTCTCTTTGAGTTCTTTTTTTATTTTTATCATTGCATCATCAATCTTGTGTTGAGGTGTAACATAGTGTGTCTTCGGATAAACCGTGACTCTATTAAGTTGCTTGACTACATCCCCAGTCAAAGGATCAAAAAGAAATATATTTTCTATTTCGTCCCCAAATAAATCAACTCTGATAGCATGCTTTTCAGAATCACCAGGAAATATATCTATGACTTGACCCTTTACCTGATATGTTCCCCTTCTAAGTTCAATATCATTTCTTACATACTGCAGCTCTGTAAGCTTTCTAAGAATATCTCTTTGATGAATAACATCACCTTTTACAACGTGCAGTATCATTTTGAAATACGTCTCTGGATCCCCCAAACCATAAATAGCTGATACAGTACCTACTACTATCGCATCTTTTCTTTCAGTCAGTGATTTTGTTGCTGATAGTCTCATTTGTTCAATATGCTCATTAAGAGATGCATCTTTTTCAATAAATGTATCTGATACTGGGACATATGCCTCGGGCTGATAATAGTCATAATAAGAGACAAAGTATTCAACAGAATTATTTGGGAAGAATTCTCGCATTTCAGCATAGAGTTGCGCAGCAAGTGTTTTATTAGGGGCGAGTACTAGAGTAGTTTTATTAGTTTGAGAGATAATATTGGCCATAGTGTATGTCTTTCCTGAACCAGTAACCCCAAGAAGTGTCTGATGATTTAGGCTTTTTGATATGCCATCAACAAGAGCTTTGATTGCCTTTGGCTGATCTCCATTTGGTTTCATATTAGATTTCAAACTTAGTCTTTTCATGATAATCTTTTCCGCTCACTTACTTAATTAATACATTCATGATATTATAACCTTTTTACAGGAACTCTATTGAAATTTTCAAAACGTATAAATTTAATTCAGCCATCGTCTACAATGGCATTAACATCTAAAGCAAATGAACTCCGCCAGAAAGGTGAAGATATAATTGTGCTCACAGTTGGTGAACCTGATTTTGATACGCCAAAATACATTAAAGATTCAGCTAAAATTGCTATAGACAAAGGTATGACCAAATATACAGCTGTTGATGGAACGCTTTCACTTAAGAAAGCTATAATTAAAAAACTTAAATCGGAAAATAATTTAGATTACGGTCTAGATGAAGTGGTTGTTTCAGCTGGCTGTAAGCAATCCATATTCAACTTCCTTCAGGTTATTATTGATAATGGTGATGAAGTTATTATACCTCAGCCATACTGGGTCTCATATGCAGATATGGTTAAATATTCTGGAGGAGTACCTATTATGTTAGAAACGGAATATCAAAATAATTTTAATATTGATATCAATAAATTTAAAAGTCTCATAAATGAAAAAACCAAACTTTTTATGATTAATAGTCCAAATAATCCAAGCGGTAAATATTATGATTCAAAGTTATTGAATGAATTGGCGTCAGTGCTTTTAGAACATAAAAATATACTTATCTCATCTGATGATATTTATGAACATATACATTGGTCTAATGAAAAATTTCATAATATACTCAACGTTGCTCCTCTTCTAAAAGAACGAACTGTTATTCTCAATGGGGTTTCGAAGGCATATTCTATGACCGGATGGAGAATCGGATATGCTGCAGGAAATAAAGAAATTATTAAAAAAATGAAAACCCTTCAGTCACAAAGCACTTCATGTGCTAGTTCGATATCCCAAGCAGCAGCAGAAGCAGCTTTAAATAGTGTCTGTCTTGAATTGCCGGAAATGAATAAGCAATACAAAGAAAGGCATGATTATGTTGTATCAGAATTAAATCAAATTAATGGTATAGAATGCAGGCCTACTGATGGAACATTTTATGTTTTTCCGTCTTTTAAAAATTATATTGAGAAAAGTGAAATTGTTTCCAATGATAAAGAGCTAGCTTTATATATTTTAGAAAAATCAAAAGTCGCAGTTGTGCCAGGAAGTGCTTTTGGTATAGAAGGTCATATAAGAATATCGATTGCTATCGACATAGATTCTTTAAAAGATGCAATGAAGCGTCTTAAAAATACTTTGACTCTATAATTTTGCAGCTCTTTTTCTCTCGTGCGGATCTAAATATCTCTTTCTTAGCCTCAAGCTCATAGGAGTTACCTCTAACACTTCATCCTCAACTATGTACGCCATCATTTGCTCTAACGACATTTTTCTTGGTGGTACTAATTTTACTGCTTCGTCAGTACCTGATGCACGGACGTTCGTTAATTGTTTACCTTTCAAAATATTTATTTCAAGATCATTAGGTCTATTATGTTCACCAACAATCATGCCTTGATAAACTTTTGTTTGTGGGTCAATAAACATAATACCACGATCCTGAAGATTGAATATCGCATACGCCACTGAAATTCCTGTTGAATTAGCAATAAGAACACCGTTTCTTCTAGACGAGATATCACCTTTGTATTCATTATAGGAGTCAAACAGTCTATTAATCACTCCTGTCCCTCTTGTTTCTGTCAAAAACTGGCTTTGATAGCCTATTAGTGATCTTGATGGGCATTTAAATATTAATCGAGTTTTGCCAGAAATATTTGTCATATCTATCATTGATGCTCTTCTCTTATTCATGCTATCGATAACGGTACTTGAATATTCATCATCAACATCTATTATGACTTCCTCTATAGGTTCTAGTTTTTGATCTTTTTCATTAACCTTATATACTACTTTTGGTCTTGATACTGTTAATTCGAAGCCTTCTCTTCTCATTGTTTCGACAAGTACGCCGAGTTGAAGCTCTCCTCTCCCACCAATCTCGAATGAATCTCTCTGATCATTTTCATTGAACGAAATAGCTACATTTGTCTCATCTTCAGCTAGAAGTCTTTCTCTTATAAGAGTTGATGTAACTTTTTTACCTTCTATGCCAGATATAGGTGAATCATTAACCGTTATAGTAATAGACATTGTAGGAGGGTCAATAGGTGTAGATTTAATTGGCGTATCATTCATTTCATTACATATTGTGTCCGATACAGAAGTTTCATCTAGGCCAGCAATACAAATTATATCTCCTGCATGTACAGCATCTACAGGGATTCTCTCTGTTCCCTCGTATTTGAATAATTTTGTTAATCGACCAGATTCAACTCTTTCTCCTGAAAGATTAATGGCTTTAACGTTATCATTAACTTTTGCAGAACCTTGTTCTACTCGACCAACTAAACATCTACCCAAATATTTATCAGATGCAAGCAATGTACACAGCATTGCAAACGGTTTATCTTTGTCGACTTTTGGCTCTTCAACGTAATCTAAAATTAAATCAAGCATTTCATGGAGATTGTCTTGTTTTTTATCCAAATTAGAAGTGCACCATCCGTCTCTACCAGATGCATATAAAATTGGAAAATCTAGTTGTTTATCTGTTGCGTCTAGAGAAACAAAGAGATCAAAAACATCATCTATAACTTTATCTGATCTACTATCAGTTTTGTCAATTTTGTTAACTACAACAATAGGTCTTAGCCCTTGTGCTAAAGCTTTTGATAATACAAATTTAGTTTGTGGCATTGCGCCTTCAGCTGCATCTACTAACAGTATTACTCCATCTGTCATACTTAATACTCTTTCAACTTCTCCACCAAAATCTGCATGACCTGGAGTATCGATGATATTAATACGTGTATTTTTCCACAAAACAGAAGTTGGTTTTGCTAGAATTGTAATACCTCTTTCTTTCTCCAAGTCTCCGGAATCCATAACACGCTCTGATACCAGTTTATTTTCCCTAAAAATACCAGCTTGCATCATTATAGAATCAATTAGTGTGGTTTTGCCGTGGTCTACGTGAGCGATAATTGCTATGTTTCTGATTTGTTCCATGGATATTAGTTTCTCTTGAAAAGATTTTTCAGCACTATACTACACAATGTCCTGTAAGTCCTCAAAAGTTGAAATTGAATAAGAATTCATTCTCCTCGGGACGGACTCGAACCGCCGACCTGGTGATTAACAGTCACTCGCTCTACCAACTGAGCTACCGAGGAATGATGACAAGATATTAATAAAAAAGCATCTATTCTTCAATCTTTATTTAAATAGATTAAATTTAATACTTATATACAGATAAATTGGTAATAAAATATTAACATTTATAATCTTTTCAAGTATATTTTTTTTCAATGCAGATCTTTTTTAAAGAAATGTCTTTTAATAATCTGTATGTTAATATTTGCATTAGATATGACTTATGTAATCACAGAAAATTGTATAAAATGCAAATACACAGATTGCGTAGAAGTTTGCCCTGTGGACTGTTTTCATGAAGGGCCAAATTTCCTAGTAATAAATCCTGAAGAATGTATTGATTGCAGTCTTTGTGAGCCAGAGTGTCCTATAAATGCGATACTATCTGAAGATGATTTGAAAGAGGAAGATAAAAAATATTTAGAAATAAATACAAGATTATCAAAGACTTGGCCTTTAATCACAGAAGCTAAAGAAGCTCCGGACGATGCCAAGGAATGGGAAAATAAACCAAATAAACTCAAATTATTAGAGGAATAATATTCTATAAATTCTCAGTATTCTCAAATATTTGCGGATGGTAATCCTCAAATCTTGTGCAATGTGATAAAAAGGTTAATTTCGCTGTACCAGTAGGTCCGTTTCTATGTTTTGCTATATTAATTTCTGCAATGTTCTTATCTTCAGAGTTTGGGTTATAAACATCATCCCTGTAGATGAACATTACAACATCAGCATCTTGCTCTATGGAACCAGACTCACGTAAATCTGATAAAAATGGCCTTTTATCATTTCTTTGTTCTAGACTTCGGTTAAGTTGAGAAAGTGCGATTATTGGTATATCTAGTTCTTTCGCTAAACTTTTCAATTGTCTAGTGATTGAGGCAATCTCATTTACTCTGTTTTCACTTTTTTCTGGTAGAGTCATTAGCTGAAGATAATCTAAGATAATCATATCAATACCAGTATCCCTCTTCATTCTCCTAGCTCTTGATCTAAGGGTCATTGGCGTAATACTCCCAGTATCATCTATGTAAAGGGAACAATCTTGCATCATTTCAATAGCTTGTGTAACTGCTCTTGTATCATCATTTGATGACTCATAGTCTCCCGTTCTGATTTTAGAGAATTCTACTGTGCTTAAAGATGATAACATTCTGAGTGCGATAGATTGAGAAGACATCTCTAAACTGAAAAATCCCACTTTCTTCTTCTGTTTGAATACAATATCTTGAGCTATATTCATGGCTAATGCAGTTTTACCCATAGATGGCCGTGCAGCTATTACAACAAGATCAGAATTTTGAAGACCGCCCATCAATTCATCAAGCTTTGTATAACCCGTTAGAAGATAATCAATGATGTTATTATTTTTCTTATTATAAATCGAATCAACCATATCGTTAACAATTGGTCCTATTTTCACAAGACCTTCATGTTTTTTTGTGTCTGATGCAATTGAAAATATATCAGCTTCTGCCTTATCAAGAATTGTTCTAAGGTCTTCAGAGCTATCTTCATGAATGCTTTCAATTGTTCGAGTACTAGCACTGATAAGTTTTCTCATCACAGATTTTTCTCTTACAATTTCAGCATACTTAATTATATGTGCAGAAGTTGGTACTGTTTTAGCTAGTTCTTTTAAATACTCAATACCGCCAATTTTTAATAGTTTATCTCTCGATTTAAGACTTTCCTCAAGAATTAATATATCTAAAGGTTGGTCATTTATCTGAAGGTCGTAGATTTCAGAAAATACATCCCGGTTTTTTGAATCATAAAAGTCAGCAGGAGTGATTATATTGGATATTTTCTCCCAAGATTCAGAATCAATAATTAAAGATCCTAATAATGCTTTTTCTGATTCTATTGATATCGGTGTTTTTGGAAGTGGACTCATTATCAGTATATTAGCTGATAAATAATGGATTTAGAATCTTGACTTAGACAGTTTCTTCAATATCTGCAGATTTTTCAGCAATTATTTCAATATCACATGCTACTTCTGGATGAAGTGAAATATTAGCGCGATAAGTTCCAAGCTCTTTTATTGCTCCAGACGGTAGATTAATTTGTTTCTTTTCAATTACATGACCGTCTTCTTTCATTTTATCTATGATATTTTGTAATGTTATAGAACCAAATAATTCATTACTATCTTCTTTTATTTTAACTTTATGTAACTGATTATAGCCATTAAGCTTTTCTTTTAATGAGATAGCAAAATCTTTTACTTCCTGTTCTTTTTTAATAAGCTCATCCTTCATTTTATTAATGATTTCTAAATTTTCACTAGTCGGTGTTAGTGCTGACTGCGTAGGTAATAAATAGTTTCTGGCATAGCCAGCTTTAACATTGATTTCTTCGCCAACTTTACCTAAATGCTTGACATCTTTGAGTAAAACTAACTTCATTGTCTTTTATGATTATCGCAATATGGAATTAATGCCAGAAATCTTGCTATTTTGACAGCTTTATTCATTTTTCTTTGCTCACTAGCACTTAAACCTGAAACTCTACAAGGAATGAGTTTTCCCGCTTCAGATATATACTTTTTTATATATCCTAAGTTTTTATAGTCGATTATATTTTTACTTTTATCCATATCTTTTATGCTGATTTTAATTGTTCTTTATTCATGAATGACGGCTCCGTGTAAGCCTCTTTTGTATTAATTATTAGATGCCTAAGAATATGATCATTGAATTTAATTAACTCATTCAACTGATCAATTATCTTATTATCAGCTTTGAAATTGATTAGTATATATCTAGCTTTATTCTCATTATTAATGTCATAAGACATCTTCAGAGAGCCCCAATCTTCATATCTATCAATTGAACCGTTATTTTCAGTGATTACCGACTTATACTTATCAATTGTCTGATTTGTCAGGGCATCTTCGCCGACTGAAAACATTAACACTAATTCATAATTTTTCATAATTTTACCTAGGAAGATACTACAGTACTAAGTTAGTTTTTTCAAATATTGACTGCATTATTTATCTATATTTTGCAACTTCATATAATACAATACCACAAGCAACAGAAATATTGAGACAGTCTACCGAGCCCGTTATTGGTATTGAAAATAAATCATCGCATGAAACCTTTAAAGATCTCGAAATCCCAACATCTTCTGAGCCCATAATAACGCATACACCCTCATACTCTAATGCTTCGATATCACGATAATCTGAGCGAGCCTTATGGTCTGTTCCAAGTATTTTTATGTTATTTTGTTTTAATTTTTTGACAATTCCATTTAAATCATTTGATTCATAAATATACAAGCCTGATGTGCCTCCACATGATGCCTTATGGACTGCAGGTGAGATAGGTGCTGAGTTTGATTTTCTTTTAATTATCAAGTCACAGCCGACTGCATTAGCTGTCCTAATGCATGCTCCTAAGTTCCCCGGATCTTTAATTTGATCTAAAATTAAAATAAATGGCTTTTTATTTATTTTAATAAAGGTGTCTAAATTAAATACTGATAAATTTACATCCTCTAATTCACATACGACTCCTTGATGTTTTGATGTCTCACACAACAATGTTAACTTATCAACTGAAACTTCTTCAGTATATAAACTAGAGTCTATAGCTTTTTGATATAGTAATAATAAATTTTTACTTGTTGCATCTTTTTTAAAATAGATTTTCTTTATTCTTTTCTCATCTGAATTTATAATATTTGATATAGCATGAATACCATAGACATATCTTGTTATAATATCAGGCATCAAAGATATTTATTCTTTGGATGATTTCATTTCTTGCAGGTCCTGTTGATATTAAATCAACAGATATATCTGCTAAATTTTCTATAGTTTCAATATATGCCTTAGCATTTTTTGGGAGATCATCATATTTTGAAATACCAACTGTGGATTCATTCCATCCTGGGAGTTTTATAAACTTCAAATTTTCAACTTCAAATGTTTCATAATTTATAGATCCATAATCAACACAAATAGAAATTTCATCAAAATCGTCTAATACATCAATTTTTGTCAAAGCAATACCTGATAAATTATTAAGACGGATAGATTTTTTTAAAACTTTTAAATCAAGCCAGCCACATCTCCTTGTTCTTCCTGTGGTAGCTCCTATTTCGCCACCTATTTTACCTATCTTCTGACCTATGTCATTATCTAGCTCTGATGGGAAAGGGCCATGTCCTACTCGTGTTGAATAGGCTTTCGTGATTCCTAGGCCGTACTTAATGAGGGACATGTTGGCACCAGTCCCTGATACAACTCCAGACAGTGTCGTATTAGATGAAGTTACATAAGGAAAGGTTCCATGATCTACATCCAGCATGGTACCTTGAGCTCCTTCAAAAACAACTCCTCCTACTTTACATAAATCATTGATATATTCATCCGTGTCTATTATATATTTTGATATTTTATGATATTTTTCTAATAATTCTCTAACGACTGAGTTAGTATCAATACAATCAGTTTTGAAATAGTTTTCTAAAATAAAATTATGATACTCCATCAAATTATTCAATTTTTTAAGAAAAACGGTTTCATTTTTTAGATCAAGCAATCTAATACCTTTTCTAGAAATTTTATCTTCATAGCTTGGTCCTATCCCTCTTCCTGTTGTACCTATAGATTTTTTGCCAAGCTTTCTCTCTCTAGCCTGATCGAGTGCAATATGAGTTGGCAATATTAGATGACAGTTTTCACTAATAAAAAGTTTATTAGATAATGAAATTCCATTTTCTTCAAGTTCGGTAATTTCAGTTATTAATGCGTCAAGAGATACTACAACGCCATTACCAATAACAGATTTTACATTGTCACGAAGGATTCCGGAAGGTATCAAGTGAAGAATAAATTTTTTATCATTTATGACAAGAGTGTGCCCAGCATTGTGTCCACCTTGAAACCTAATACAGGCTTTTGCATTCTCTGATAATACATCGACAACTTTACCTTTCCCTTCATCGCCCCAATGAGTTCCTATTAAGAAAATATTATTTTTCATATATTGTTACAACATCTTTTAGATCTACACTAAAGCCAGTAGCATCCCTCATGGTTCCATCTTTAAGTAGGTATGATTCATATCGTCCTCCAAAAGCAATTGGTTTACGCAGCTTATCTACGTAGAAAGTATAATTAAAACTTGTCTCATAATCCATGGAGTTAAGTGAGCATAAATCTATAATTACTTCTATATTTTTTAGATTTTTAATTTTACTGGTTATTGATTTTAGGCTTTTAACATTCTGAATCGATTTATAATTATATTTTTTTGAAAAATCTTGAATTTTTTTTATGATATTTGCTGAGCCATCTAGTTTTAATAAATCACATAATTCATTTAGTTTTCTGCTAGAAAGCTTTTTAGTCTTGTAATATTTAGTTATCTCATCAATAGACTTAAGGCTTATTAAATCAATAAGTTGCTTTTTTTCATTATTATTAAGCTTAAGACTATCAATATATGTGTTAATAAAAAAAGAGTCGTTTAATTCAATTATTATTCTTTTAGTTCTTGATAAGATTATTATTTCGTAACACATTTTCAATAAACTAATATCAATATCATCAGATATTCGCCCAAAGTATTCAGCACCTACTTGAAAAGGGTTGTTTCGATCAAATGATGACTCTGATTCTCTGTAAATATCACCCATGTAAGAAAATTTATTTGATTTGTTTTTTTTATATGACTGATAATCTAATCTTGATATTTGAGGAGTAATATCAGCCCTTATACCTAATTCTTTTCTATCGGAAAGTGATATTGTGTAGTTTTTAAGATTATCACCATTAAGATTATTGAGATTATTTAGAGAATCTATTACTGGAGTCACTACAAATTCATATTTATACTTGTTGAATATTTTTAATACTGATGTCTTTAGATTTTGAAATAAAAGAGCTTCATCTCCCGTATAATACTCAATTCCATCAGGTATAAGAAATTTTTGTGAGTTCATATCTACAGCACCAAATAATATATAATCAACCCAAAGATAATACATGCAAGACCAATCATTCTCAATGATTTATCATCCATATCTATTATTGAGGAAAGTAAATTTTTGAACTTTTTTGGGTAAGTGAGTGGAATGATGCCTTCAATTATTAAAATAAATGCAAAAACTATTGCTACTATTTCTAAAGTCGTTATTTTGTAACACCATCAGTGTCGTTAAAATATTTAAAGAAATCTGAATCTGGTTTTAGGAGTATCATATTGCCTTTATCATTAAATGTTGATTTATATGCTTCTAGGCTTCTATAAAAGGAGTAAAAATCAGGACTAACAGAAAATGCATCGGCATAGATTTGTGTAGATTGCGCATCACCTTCACCTTTTATTTCTTGAGACTCTCTATACGCCTCAGCTATAATTGTTTCAGATTCACGCTCAGCGAGAGAAGTAATACCTTTAGCTTCTTCTTTGCCTTTAGATCTAAATGATTTAGCTACTGTAGCTCTTTCTTTTACCATTCGAGCATATACTGAGTTACTAACCTCACTTGGTAAATCAACTTTTTTAAGCCTTACATCAACTACAGTAATTCCTAATGTCTGAGACAATTCGTTAGCTTCTTTTGTGACTTTAGTCATAATTTCTACTCGATCGCCAGATACCACATCATTAACTGTTCGTTTACTAAACTCACTTTTCGTCAAGTCATTAACTATTTGTGATAATCTATTTACACCTATTCTCTCATCACCCTTAGATGATCTGTAAAAATTCCTAGGATCAGATATTCTCCATTTCACAAATGAATCAACAATAACGTTTTTCTTTTCGCTTGTAAGAAACTGTTCCGGTTTAGAATCCATTGTTAAAAGCCTAGAATCATATTTTTTAACATTGTTCAAAAAAGGAATCATAAAGTACAAACCTGGCTCATTATAGGTTGTTACGATCTCACCTAATCTGAATTTTATAACAACTTCCCTCTCATCGACTATGAAAGTCGAGGAAATTGCAATTAATACTAGAGCTATTAATCCTGTAACTAAGTTTCTACTATTCATTATATAAATCTCTTTTTCTTAAATTGAAATTATTTTTATTTGCGTTTATGCGATCCATTATGCTGGTTTCATCATCTGAATTCTGTATTTCATTATTATTTCTTGGCTGCTTATTATTATTTATAAGTTGATCTAACGGAAGATACATTAAATTATTGCCACCTTCAATATCAATCATCACTTTACTGCTATTAGATAGAACTGATTGAACTGCTTCGATGTATAACCTTTCTTTAGTAACGTCAGGAGCTTTTTTATATTCATTATATAACTGAGTAAATCTTGATGCCTCACCTTCTGCTGCATTTATCAACTTAACTCTATATGCTATGGCTTGCTCCAACATTTGTTTCGCTTCACCTCTGGCAAGTGGGATGATTTCATTTCTGTATGCCTCAGCTTCATTGATATATCTTTGTTCATCTTCTCTTGCTTTAATTGCATCAGAAAAGGCGTCTTGAACTTGCTCAGGTGGCTGTGCCTCTAAAATATTAAGAGTTTGAACATTTACACCAGCTCCATAGCTATCAAGAACACTTTGTAGTAATTTTTTTGTATCTGCAGCTACTCCAGTCCTTCCTTCCGTGATGATATAATCCATTGTGTTTTGACCCATAACTTCCCTAATAGCACTCTCCCCAGCTTGTGAGACAGTTGTATCTGGTTCACGTAGATTAAATATAAAGTCGCTGGCATCTTTTATATCATACTGTATCGCGAAGCTGATACTTACAATATTCTCGTCTTCTGTAAGCATTACAGCTTTTTGTTGAACGGATCTTATTTTGCTTACATCCACAATTTCAACAGCTTGTATAAATCTTGGATACCAATGAGGGCCAGGCATAGTTATCTCATTAAAGCCACCAAATTGAAGTACAACGCCTCTTTCTCCGTCATTTACAATGTAAATTCCAGATAAAAGATAAATTACTAAAATTATTGCAGATAAAAATCCCGCACTTTTTTGAGATGAAGGTGGAACAGAATCTCCATTACCACCTAGTAAATCATCAATTGTTTTTTTAAAATCTTTGAAAACTCCTTCTAAACTAGAGTTGTTCTTGTTTCTGCCCCAAGGGTCTTTATTACCAGGTTCGTTCCATGCCATATAAATTATCTCCAACTAAATAATATACCATAGATATCAGCTCATCAATTTTATATTAGTTTAATTTAATATTTTTTTAATATAATCAAAAAGATTATGGTAATTATTCTCAGGATATGAATAACGATAGTCGATCTTAAACTTATTCATCCAAGTTACTTGTCGTTTAGCAAGTTGTTGAGTTGCAATTGTTATTGATGAATTTAACATCTCAAAAGAAATGTCTTTATTAAGAAACTGTATAGTTTCCTTATAACCTATTGCTTTCATACATTGAGCCTTATTATTTAAATTAAATTTGTTTAATAGATTTTTAACTTCCTCAACCAGTCCATCATGCAACATATCGGATGTTCTTTTCTTTATGCTTTCCCTCAAAAATTCTCTATCATCGATAGTAATAAAGATAATGTGAATTTTTAGATTTTTTTCTTCATACAAACCTTTAAAATTATTTTTTTTGTTGTCATTTGATATTAAACGCTCTAAAAGTTTCTCTATACGATAAGAATCGTTAATGTCAATTTTACCAGTTAAAGCAGGAGTAAAGTTAGAAATAGCCTTAAGTATCTGTTCATTAGTATATTGATTTTGTATAAATTTAATAAGTTTTGAATCAGTATCTAAGACATTATACTCATGAGAAAGTCCATTTAATAATTGATAGACATACATCATGGTTCCACCGGTAATTAAAGGAATCTTATTTGATGATAATATTTCATTAATACATTTTTTTGCATCTTTACAATATTGAGCCACATTATATTGCATTGTGGGTTCAAGGATATTAATCAAATGATGCTTATATTCATTTAACTCTTCTTCTGAGGGTTTTGCTGTTCCTATGTTTAATCCTTTGTATGCAGAATATAAATCTGCATTAACAATTTCAAAAGGAAACTTACTTATCAACTTCATGGCTAAATTAGATTTCCCAGAAGCAGTAGGTCCCATGAGGATAAAAATATTATTCATATAATATTGATAGATATTATTCGTTCTTTAGAAAGTGATTGAAAATTAATTATAATATTTGGTCTAGAGATTTGTTTTGGAATTATTTCAGGCCACTCAATAAAATGAAGAGTGTTTGCCTCTAAATTATCATATAACCCAATGTCATTAAGCTCAGCTGGTTTTGTAATTCTGTATAAATCATAATGATATATGGTTATTTCATTAATTGAATAGGTATTTACTATTCCAAATGTTGGGCTAGAGGCATTTGTAAATCCATATTCATGTTTAAGATACATCTGAACAAAAGTTGTTTTTCCGGAACCAAGTTCTCCTTTTAAGAAAATTACTGTTCTATTATTTTTACAAAGATTGATGTTTTTAAAAAGCGATTCATAATCACCAAGATCTTTAATGAGATAATTCTTATTTGGCATGTGTTAGTTCGCTATATTTATTTGATAAAATTGATGGCGTAATATTCTTATTCTTTGATTCCTGATATAGGACATCAGATGTATAAGAATGAAAAACAACACTTTTTATACAAGCATCTAGATTGTTTTTAAACAATGCTGTTTCCGTGAGTAAAATTCCACAAAGCGTATCACCCATACCTGCGGTGCCCATTTTATAATTACCATCCATACATGTATAAAATCTATTACCATCAAATATGATTGTTCCTGAACCTTTAAGTATTATAAGGCAATTAAATAAATCATGTAGCTTACGTGCTGTTTTATATCTATCTGCTTGAACTTCTAATACCGAGATATTCAATATTTTAGCTGCTTCACCTGGATGAGGTGTGATAATTAATTTATCTGAGTATGATTTATTTTTATCAATATAGTTCAATGCGCCTGCATCAATAATCAATGAGTTCAATGAATTAATATTCTCCAGTGCAACATCTACATATTTTTCAACATCAGTGGTTCCTGGACCAATCAGTACTTGTTTAAATGTTCCAATGCTATCTTTAAAATCTGATATAGAAAATGGCTTTGCAATGATTTGAGGCATAATCATTGGTAAAGTATGGGCATACTCTGAGTCTGTGTAAACTTGTAGATATTTTAATCCAGTTTGAATAGCTGCTGAGGCAGCAAGTATCATTGCACCATGATATGGTTTTTCTCCTGCGACAATACAACTTATCCCTTTTGATTTTTTATGAGTTGAATGTAATTCTTCATGATAATAGTCTATAGATTTAATATTAGAGTCATTACCAAATTTATTATTAGCAGTTACTAAATAATTCTTTGATGTAATTTCTTTATTTATAAGCCTACAAACAGTGATTTCTTTCCAAGAATCTCTACCTTGATTAGTAAATAGGCCTCTTTTCATCGTTAACAATGAAATTAAAAGTTCACATCTAAGGCTTACAGGCATAAATTGTCCAGTAGCATTGTCAAGTCCGCTTGGTATATCGACAGATATGACTTTAGATGATGATTGATTAATTGATTTAATAAGATCTATGCAATTATTATCAAGATTTCTATTTAACCCATATCCAAAAATACCATCTACGATATATTTATAACTATCATTTACATCATAGGTATGAATAATAAAATTATTTAGATCATATTTTTCAACATATTCAAAATGGATATTTTTTTCTGTAAAAAAGATTGAGATATCATATTTCAGAGCTAAAAGTTTATATGCAGTAAGTAAACAATCGAGGCCATTATGACCAGGTCCACAAATAAAAAGAATGCTGTCAGTTTTTTTTACTAATTTCTTTAATATTTTGCAGATGTAATCTGATGCTTCGTTTATCAAATAATCTTTATCGATAGAAGTATATTTATTTTCAATATCTTTTATCCCTTGATAATCAATATCAGGATGAAAATATATTTTTGTCATTAATAATTTATTTTGCTTTGAAATAAATAATGAAAAGATGTTTGTATAAGCTGATTGATTAAATTATTTTCACTATTATATTTTTGAATTTTCATATTCTCATATTCTTCATTATTCAGCTTGTAAATGGAAGATATATCATCTACCAAGCCAAGAGCTTTAGCTTGATTGCCAGTATAAAATAGGCCTGAATAAATAAGCGTCTCATCAGGATTGATTTTATCTTTTCTGCTACTTTTTAGGTCACTAATAAACTGCGCATGAATCTCATCTGTTAAACTCTTTACATGATTATATTGTTTAGAGGTCAATTCATGAAATGGATCCAATATTAATTTATTTTCTCCAGAATATATTGTTCTTGCCTTGATACCTAAATTATCAAATAAGCGTCTTATATCGTAACTATCCAACCTTACTCCAATAGAACCAACTATGCTTGTTTCGGATGCAATAATATGATCGGCTGCCATAGCTATATAATAACCACCAGATGCACCAACGTCCTCTATTACAGATATAATCTTTTTACTCGATGTGTTTTTAATTTTTATAATTTCATCAAAAATAATCTTAGATTGAGTTGCGCTTCCACCTCCACTGTTGATTTTAATAATAATAGCTGACGCATTTATATTTTTACTTGCTCTATGCAAAAGCGGGACAATCTTCTCAGCACTTGATTGAGTTTCTGAAGAAATTAGTCCATTTATTTCAATCATAGCAACATGTGGATTATTGAAATTAATATCTTTTGCCATAGGTGCAAAAAAGTCAATAAAAATAATAACTAATACGAATAATGACCTAAGAATAAGCTTATTTCTATAATCTCGTTTCCTTTCAGCTAAGAGTGCGGAGACTATATCATTTAATGTTTTATCGTTTTCATTCATTGATGTTCTCTAGTATAGATAATACTTCTTTTAAGTCACTAGGTAAATCCAATATGAATTCATATTTTTTATCATAGTAAAAAGATAAATAATAAGCATGCAAGAATAACCTTTTTAAATTTAATTCTTTATTAATTATTTTACTATTTAGTATATTGTATTTACTATCTCCTACTACTGGATGTCCGATTGATGATGTGTGAACTCTAATTTGATGTGTTCTGCCTGTTTCAATCTCAATCTCAACAAATGAAAAAGATTTATATTTTTGCAGAAGAGTTATCTTAGTATATGCTTCTCTTCCATCTTGTTCATTTACAATCATTTTTTGATGCTTAGCATCTTTTTCTATTTTGGATTCTATTTCAATAATTTCCTGCTCTAATACTCCCGTTAATAAAGCATAATATTTTTTTTTAATATTTTTATTCATTAGTTCCTTACCTAAGTTAGATGATACCTGATAATTTTTTGATACTAGAAGGCAGCCAGAGGTATTTTTATCTAAACGATGAACTAATGATAAATCATTATTATTTTGAGCCTTTCTTAGTGAAGATAAGAAATCAAATTCTTGATTAGTGCCAGAATGCACTGATATACCATATGGTTTGTCAATTAGTATAAAATTTTCATTTTCATAATGTATGTATTCGCTGGTATTTAATAAGATTTTATCTGCTATTACATTTTCTTCAATAAGATGGGGCGGTATTCTAATAAGGTCGTTATCAGAAATTCTATATGATACTTTACTGCGTTTCTTATTAACCCTGACTTGCCCGCTTCTTACAAGTTTATAGATAAGGCTTCTTGGCAAACCTTTTAGCTTTTTAATTAAGAAATTATCGAGTCTTTGTCCGCTTTGTTCTTGATTTATTTCAAAAATATTAGATTTTTTCATCATTTGATTATGTATTTTAGATTGATGATAGCATCAATCATTGCTATATTAGTGTTTTATAAAGTTCAAATGTATTAACATAGACATTTTATATAATAAAGAACATATATAAATTAGATAGAAGCGTGAGCATAAAATAGCTCAATAAATACGCAATAAATAAAGAAATATATACATAAATATAATGATAAACAGGATTCATAATGAAAAAAATATTACTCAACGCCTCTCAGAAGGAAGAGGTGAGACTTGCTGTCATAGAAGACAACAAGCTGATAGATTTAGATATAGACTTTCCATCAAGGAACATCAAATCAAATATATACAAAGGCACAATCTCAAGGGTTGAGCCAAGCTTAGAAGCCGCATTCATTAACTTTGGGAGAACCAGACATGGTTTTCTGCCATTTAAAGAGATATCTCCTGAAATATTCTCCCATACAAATAAGACATCTCGTGATTGCCTTCAGTCTGGAAAAGAAATAATAGTTCAAGTTGATAAGGAAGAACGAGGAAATAAAGGTGCCGCATTAACTACTTATCTAAGTCTTGCGGGAAAATACTTAGTGTTACTTCCAAAGAACCCATCTACTGGAGGGATTTCTAGGAGAATAGAAGGTGAAGACAGAGTGAAGGCAAAAAAACTTATGGAATCACTCGAAGTTCCTGAAGGTATGAGCGTAATACTCAGAACATCAAGTCTTGAAGCATCAAATGAATCAGTTAAATGGGACATTGAGTATTTAATACAGATATATGAATCTGTTTTGGAGACATCTATACAGCAAACTGCTCCGTTTCTCATCTATCAAGAAAGTAGTATGATGGCTAGGCTCATCAGAGATTATTGTGATGAAAGTATTGATGAAGTCTTCATTGATGACAAGAAGTTTTTTGATGATTTTATTGGTGCAAAAAAACTTTTTATGCCTCACCATAAAGTTAAGACTGAGCATCACTCAGACCTGACACCTATATTTAGTAAACATAAAATTGAAAGGCAAGTGCAAACTGTTTATAAAAGAAATATTAACTTACCCTCTGGCGGAAATATAGTAATTGATTCAACAGAAGCTTTGGTGAGCATTGATGTTAACTCTGCTAGATCCACTAAAGGAAGCGATATAGAAGACACGGCACAAAATACAAATATTGAAGCTGCAATAGAAATATTAACTCAACTTAGGCTTAGAGATATTGGTGGGCTTATTGTAATTGATTTTATTGATATGATGTCTATTAATTCTCAAAAAAATGTAATGAGAAAAGTTGCGGAATATGCAAAAAAGGATAAAGCTAAAATACAATTTGCTAGAATATCAAAATTTGGTTTAATGGAACTGTCTAGACAAAAACTAAAATCATCAATAATACAAAATAACTATGAAAATTGTCCTACTTGTGGTGGAACCGGACAAATAAAGTCTTTATCCTCTATGGCAATATCACTTCTAAGAATCATAGAAGAAGAAGCTATGAATGCTGAAGAAAAACAAACAGTATATCTTCCAGTAAGATTGGCAACTTTTTTATTAAATGAAAAGAAAGAGACAATACAAAATATTGAATCTAGACATAATGTAGCTATTAAAATTGTACCTGATCCAGAACTAGATGCCTCCGGTTATGAAATAGATAATGAGGGTCTGAGTGAATCCGAATTTAAAGAAAAATTGAAAAATAAAAATAAAAATCAACGTTATAATAAAAATAATGATAATGCAGTAGACGGAAAGATTATTCAAGATCAAGAGGTTGCTCTTATGGCTGCAGTTGCGCCAAAGAGTGCGCCACCTAAACCGCGCAGATCAAATACAAACATGTCAAAATCCAAAATAAGTATATTTAAGAGGATATTTAATATACTTTTTGGTAAAGAAGAAGAAAAGAAATCTACAAAACCAAGAAGATATTATAATAAAAATAGACGTTATAATAAAAATTATAAATATAATAAATATAAATCAAATAATAGAAAGAATTATTCAAAAAATACCAGGATAAAAAATAACGAAGAATAATGTTTAAGTTATTTGCTAGATTTATAGCTGCAATGATTTTCTTTGCAGGAATCTATTTGATATACACAAATACTACTCAAACATCATTTGCACAATTCAAAAAAAAAGAGATAATTTATGTAAACCTTGCAAATATACCTGAAATAATCCTTCCTTCAAAAGAGGAAAATACAGGGTATCAATATGAGCTATTAATAAAATATCTAGATAGTTTAAATAAGCAAGAAGTAGTATTTAATACCAGTAAATTTGATTTAAAGATATTTTATTCTAAGGATGTTTGTGAAAGATGCATTATTGTCAACAATCAAGATCTGCTATTAGTTTCTAATGATCATGACAATAAAGAAAATTATGTTGAAATTATAGAGACATTTCAAAATAGTTTAACTGATAATGTCATGTTAAATAATTATAAAATAAGCTACGTAAACAATGATTTAGATGACTTGATTTATAATCTTAGTAACAATCTCATATCTCATACGATTATAACAAGAAGCTCATACCTGTTTTACAAAAAGTATTATCCAAATTTATCTATAAAAAAAGTTATTGGAAATATTAATTTATTATGGAAATTCTCAACAGATGATGGTTCATTGCAAAATAACCTTTTCAAGTTTTTAGAGTCAACTGAAGCATCGTCTTTTATTGCAAATTTAAATAATAAGTACTATTCAAAAAATTCTATATCGTCATATATATTCATAGGATCTAGAATATTTATTTCAGATATGATCACCAAACTTCCTGTTTATGAAAATCAATTCAAAAAAGCAGCATCACTAAATAATTTAGATTGGAAATTACTTGCAGCAATTTCGTACCAAGAATCAAAATGGAATAATAATGCAATATCACCAACAGGAGTCAGGGGCTTAATGATGCTTACAAAGAATACTGCTGATATGCTTGGAGTAAATAGACTTATCCCTGATGAGAGTATAATTGGAGCTTCTAGATATTTAAAAAAACTAAACGAAAAATATACTCAATTTAATGATGATACAAAACTTAACATGACTCTTGGTGCCTATAACCTAGGTCCTGGTCATATGAGTGATATTATAAAACTTTCAATTATAGACAACAAAAGCCTTGAAGATTGGGATACATTTAAAAACTATTTACTAAAGTTAAATAAAAAAAAATTTTATAAACATATGAAATATGGATACGCACGAGGCTGGGAAGCAGTTCAATATATAGAAAATGTTAAACAATACTATGATATAATTTCATTTTTAGAAGCAAAAGATAATAAGATAGATAATAAAATACTTAATGAGGTTCCAAAAACATTATGAATAACACAGATATAATTAACGAAGCGTTTGAGAATGGCATAACTGGTGATAACAAGAATAACGTGTCAAATGCTGTAACGGAAACTATATCTTCTCTAGATCAAGGTAAATTAAGAGTTGCGGAAAATAAAGATGGCCAATGGACTGTAAATGAGTGGACAAAGAAAGCTATCTTACTATCATTTAGATTGAATCAAAATAAAGCTATTGATACAGGTTATACAAAGTTTTTTGATAAGGTCGATTCAAAATTTTTGCATACTCCAGAAGAGTATTTAAAAGAAAAAAATATTCGGATAGTTCCACAAGCCATAGCGCGTCATGGATCCTTTATAGATAAGAATGTAGTCTTGATGCCTTCATTTGTAAATATTGGTGCATACGTGGGTGAAGGAACAATGGTTGATACATGGGCAACTGTAGGATCATGTGCTCAGATAGGCGCAAATGTACACTTATCAGGTGGTGTGGGTATAGGTGGTGTTTTAGAGCCTTTACAAGCATCCCCTACGATAATTGAAGATAATTGTTTCATAGGAGCAAGATCCGAAGTTGTAGAAGGTGTCATTGTGAGAAAAAATTCAGTAATTTCTATGGGAGTCTTCATAGGAAAAAGCACAAAGATATATGACAGAGAAACTCAGTCAGTTTCATATGGTGAAGTTCCGGAGGGATCTGTTGTAGTTTCAGGTTCTCTGCCGTCAAAAGACGGAACATGTAACTTATACTGTGCAGTAATTGTAAAAAAAGTAGATGCAAAGACTTTGAGCAAGGTCGGGATCAATGAACTTTTGCGAGAAGCTTAATAAGCTCATTTTCATGAATTATCTCAATACCTAGGTCAGTAGCTTTTTTATGTTTACTACCTGGCTTATCTCCACAGATCAAGAATTCTGTCTTTTTAGACACGGTGTTCGAAACACGATATCCAAGCTTCGATATATTATTAATAATTTCATCTCTTGAAAGGGTCCGAAATTTTCCAGTTATAACAACTACTTTATTATTAATTGTATCTACAGGATAGTTAATATTAATTCCTGAACTCAAGAGATCAGTAATATTTCTTATATTATCCTGATCTTTAATGAAATTAACAACATTGTCAGCAACTATAGGGCCAATATCATTAAGCTTAATAAGATTATCTTTATTAGAATTTATAAATTCATCAATTGTTTTAAAGGCTACTGCTATTGATTTGGATGATGCTTCACCAACCTCTTTAATACCCAGCGCATAAATAAACTTATCAAATGAGACAGTTTTTGACTTCTCTACAGCAATTAAATAGTTATTGATTGACGTATCACCTACTCGATCAAGTTTTTCAAAATCATCTTTATTAAGAGTATATAAATCAGCAGATCTAGATATTATTTTTTTAGAGACAAGCTCTTTTATTATTTGATTTCCTATGCCAACTATATTCAAAGCTTTTCGTGAAATAAAATGTATTATATTTTGCTCTATCTGAGGAATGCACCTTTTTGAATTTAAACATCTGAAAGCGATTTGTCCTTTAATTTGTGATAATAGACTTTTACAACTTGGACATCTTTTAGGTATAACAATTTTTTTTACATTGTTTCTTTTTTTCAATTCAACCCTATCTACATGTGGGATCACATCACCTGCTCTTTTAACATATACATAATCGTTTACATGTATATCTTTAGATTTAATTTCTGAAAAATTATGAAGTGTTGCTCTCGAAACACTAACGCCACCGATATTTACATTATCCAGTTCTGCAACAGGTGTTATTGTGCCTGTTCTCCCAACTTGGAAAGTAACATCACTTATTTTTGTGATAGCTTCTAAAGCTTTAAATTTATATGCAATTGCCCATTTAGGTGCTTTTGAAGTAAAACCTAAAGATTTATAATCAATAAAATCGTTTATACGATAGACAAGACCATCAATCTCATAAGGAATAGAATTTCTAATTTTTTTCATTTCATCGAAATAATGTATTGATGCCTTTAAATCTTTTAAAACTTTATAATATTTATTTATTGGAAAACCAAGACCTTTTAGATATTTTATTAAGACATCATGTTTATTTATATGCGTAAATCTCTCATAATCTGCAATTCCATGAATAAATAACTTAAGATTACGATGTGATGCAATTAATGGATCTAGTTGTCTGATACTTCCTGCAGCTAAATTACGTGGATTTGAATATTGTTTTTCTCCTTTTTTATGAAGCTTTTTATTGATTATTTCAAAATCTTTTTTATCTATAAATATCTCTCCCTTGAGTGTGAATTTACGCGGCAAGAACTTATCTTTTACTAATAACGGTATTGATTTAATCGTTTTCACATTTTGGGATACATCCTCTCCAACATATCCATCGCCCCTAGTAACAGCTTTGTTAAATTTACCATCTATATAGGTAATACTAACTGCTAGACCATCAAATTTTGGTTCAGCAAATAATTCAACATTTGATGATGATAATGTTTTGATTGTTCTAAAATAATAGTCTTTAAATTCAGATTCATCAGCTGCATTAGATAAGGATAGCATGGGTATATCATGTTTAATTTTATCAAAATGATCCAATAAGACTGATCCCACTCTTTGAGTAGGAGAATTTACTATAATAATTTTAGGATTATTACGCTCAATAGTCTTTAGCTCTTTGTACAAATTATCATACTCAGAATCAGATATTTCCGGGGAATCATATGAATGATAAAGTAAGTTATGCTTATTAATGATAGTAATTAATTCTTTATAACGTATCTTTATGGTTTTTTCATCAGTCATAGATAATTATCGATAGATAGATTAATTTTCTGATGTCATTTGTAGGGCATCTTCCACATTAACAGATACCATCTTAGAGACTCCCGCCTCTCTCATTGTAACACCTGATAAAACATCAGCAATTTGCATAGTTGATTTATTATGAGTAATGAATATGAATTGGACTGATTCAGACATCTCTTTAACTACGTTACAAAACCTTTCGTTATTGGCTTCATCTAATGGTGCATCTACCTCATCAAGCAAACAAAATGGAGCTGGATTGATTCTAAATATAGAGAATACAAATGCGATTCCTGTGCCTGCTTTTTCTCCACCAGAAAGAAGGTTTAAGTTTTTTACTAATTTGCCAGGTGGCTTAGCCATGATATTCACACCTGTATTTAGTAAATCATTATCTGTTAGCTCTAAATAAGATTTGCCACCTCCAAAGATTTTTGGAAAAAAGTACGAAAGATTTTTATTTATGGCATCAAAAGTATCTTTAAATTTTGATTTTGTTTCAATATCAATTTTCTTGATTGCACTCTCAAGTGTTTCAACAGATTTAGTTAGATCGTTAAATTGTTTATCAAGATATACCTTGCGTTCTTCATACTCCTTAAGCTCATCAATAGCCGCAAGGTTAATCGCACCTAATTTATCAATTTTATTTTTAGTCTCAGTTAACATCTGTTCATTATCAGCAAGTACTGTATCATCAATATTTTTGATTGATTTTATTATTCTGTCTTTATCGAAATCAGAATTTTCCAATAAGGCAAGCTTGTTAGTTTTTGTTTCTGCTAATACAATATTTGTATCATTAATTTGTTGATCCACAGATTGTGATTTGACTGATAAAGCTGCTATCTTTTCTTCATACATTTTAATTTCATTATCAATAGAAGATATTTTATCTTGAGAAATTGTAAGTTCTAAATCTTTTTCTTTTTTATTATTTATAACTTTATTTAATTTATTTTTGATACTAAATTCTATTGGTTTTTCAGAGTCCGAAAGCAACTCCTGTTTTTTTAGAGTAAGCACATCTATATCAGCAGACAATCTAGAGAGGTTATCAGTGTATGATGATATTTCAGTTTTCAAAGTTGTAATCTGAACATTTTGTGCATTAAGCTCTTCAGATGATTCATTAAATTGCCAGTTGAGTTTATCATGTGACTGTTTTAAATCTATTTTCTGTTTTTCAAGAAAATTTTTATGTTTTTCAAATTCATCAGTTTGAATGGTGTACTTAATTAGTATCTCTTCACTAGATATAATCTTATCTTTATAAAGTTTACTATTGTTTTGAATTTCTTTAATTTGCTGCCTAACAGATTTATTATTCTCCTTAATTTTAATAACAATTCTTTTAAATTCATCAACTAAATTATTTAACATCTGATTTAATGATTTAGTTACATCTGCCGGTAGACTTTTATTATGTCTTTCATAATCAACTTTAAAGTTAATTAATTTTTTTTGATATGATTCAGAATTTTCTAAAAGTTCAATTTGTATATTATTTTCATTAGAATCATCTGATTCATTATATTTCTCTAATCTTTTTTCTAGATTTTTAATATTTTCAACATAAGACTCTATTCTTGATTTTTCTAATTCAATTTTTTTTTGAAGTTCAAGTTTATCTGTAAGAAATTTATTGAAGTTTGACTGCCAGTTCTGAAGCGAGAATGAAGATTCCTTAGTTGCTTTATCTATGTCTTTTATTTTCGTTTCTAATATATTTTTATTAGCCTCACAATCTTTGATTGAATTATTATTTGATAATTGTTTACTATTCAGTACGTCTATCTGAGTTTGAATTTTTTTAATATCACCATTTATATCATTTATATTATCTTTTTTGCTTGTTTCGATTTGTTGAGTGTATTCTATGTCTTTCTCTGCCCTAGCAATCTCTGCTGCGATATGAAAAGATTCCGATTGTATTTTCGCATATCTGTCTTGTTCAGCATCTCTAGATAATCTTAATTTTTCAACTTTACTAATGTGTCCGGTTGACTCTGATTTATATTTTTCTTTTTGAATCGTATAATTGTGGTTTTCTTTTTTCGTAAATTCTAGTTTTTCATCAAAATCGATGATTTTCTTTGCAATAATTTTTATTTTTAAATTTTCTTCTTCAGTCTTAAATTCTTTATATAATTTAGCATCTCTCGATTGTTTTTGAAGTTTCGTTAACGATGAAGTAATTTCACGCATAATATCTTTTAATCTAGATAAGTTTTCAGAGGTATGCTTTAATCGCAATTCCGTTTCTCTTCTTTTTTCTTTATATTTACTAATACCTGCGGCTTCTTCAAGGTACGTTCTTAGTTCCTCAGGTTTTGAGTCAATAATTTTTGATATCATACCCTGTTCTATAATTGCATAACTTCTAGGCCCAAGTCCTGTTCCAAGAAAAACCTCTCTAATATCTTTTCTCCTACATCTAGCATTATTCAGAAAATATGATGATGTCCCATCGCGGTTAGCTTCTCTGCGTATCATAATCTCACTAAATTTTGCGAATTTTGAATCTAGTTTATTCTGTGAGTTATCAAATAGTAGTTCTATGCTAGCGTGACTTACTTCACTTCTTGATGATGAACCAGAGAATATAACATCGTCCATTGTTTCTCCTCTTAAGTTTCGAGCTGATGATTCTCCCATGACCCATCTGATTGCGTCTATAATATTAGACTTACCGCATCCATTTGGTCCAACAATGCCTGTTAGATTACTTGGAAAGTTTAGAGAAGTAGAGTCAACAAATGTTTTAAAGCCTGATAATTTTATTCTAGATAATCTCATTTGATGATTTTAAATTATAATATGTTATTTTATATTATACTATAAAATGATTTTTTAATTCATATGAAAGATATTTTAGAAACATTCGAGAACCCACAG
>MDTG01097617.1_pt1 | contig 27116 bp, 20 predicted proteins | sample 811421 | NCBI WGS metagenome assembly MDTG01 (sample SAMN05326645, study PRJNA326480) | marine metagenome | isolation source: seawater | place: Pacific Ocean: South East | collected 2011
ACTGCTCACACCTGACTCAACGCTTTAACGCGCCTCGCCAGGCAGCACAGCCCCTGTTCCCGGATGATCGTTTAATCCGCACGATCATGTGCGCCAACATGCGCCTGATCTTGGGGTTAGAAAAACGCTAACAACTGCGCGGCAATCGTCCAGGCTCAGCGCAAATCGCAAGCAGCCGTTAAACTAGGCAACGCCTGAGTACACCTCCAATCTCTGATCGACTGCCGATAGACCAGCCGACACCGCAGCGTGGTGCCCGTGGCGATTCACCCGCGCGCCCAGCGCAAAATACATCGGCCTTACCCTTGCCTTGGTCCAGTCATATGGAAACGAAGGCAACACCTGATCCAAGGACATTGCCATGCATGAAGGAACAAGCGTACTGCAAATCATTGTGGTGTTTTTAGTTGCCGCCGTGGTTGCAGTGCCATTAGCCAAACGCCTGCAACTGGGCGCGGTTTTGGGCTATTTGCTGGCGGGCGTGGTCATTGGCCCTTCGGTACTCGGTTTGGTCAGCGACCCGCAAAGCGTCGGTCATATCTCCGAGTTGGGCGTGGTGTTATTGCTGTTCATCATCGGCCTCGAACTCTCTCCCCGGCGTCTCTGGCTGATGCGCAAAGCGGTGTTTGGCGTCGGCATGGCGCAGGTGCTGCTCACCGGATTACTGATTGCGCTGGTGGCCATGTATGCCTTTGGTCAGTCACTGAACACCGCGGTGGTTCTTGGCCTGGGGCTGGCGTTGTCATCCACCGCCCTGGGCTTGCAAATGCTCGCCGAGCGCAAGGAGCTGAACAAACCCCACGGCCGCCTGGCCTTCGCCATTCTGCTGTTCCAGGATATCGCCGCAATCCCGCTGATTGCGCTGGTTCCCATCCTCAGCGGCACCAGCGACATGAGCATGCACGCCAGCGATACCGGCCAGGTGCTGAAAGTGCTCGGCAGTATCGGCGTAGTCGTCGTTGGCGGGCGGTATCTGTTGCGGCCAGTGTTTCGCATCGTCGCCAAGACCAATTTGCAGGAGGTCTCCACCGCCACCGCGTTGCTGGTGGTAATCGGCACGGCCTGGCTGATGGAACTGGCAGGCGTGTCGATGGCACTCGGTGCTTTCCTTGCAGGCTTGCTGTTGGCGGACTCGGAATACCGCCATGAACTCGAATCGCAAATTGAGCCGTTCAAGGGGCTGCTGCTGGGCCTGTTTTTTATCAGCGTGGGCATGACCGCAGACCTCGGCTTACTGCTCTCCAATCCGCTGATGGTATTGGGTCTCACGGCGCTGTTGGTGCTGTTAAAGCTGCCGGTGCTCTATGCGGTCGGCCGTCTGGCCGGTGATCTGGATCGTCAGGGCGCCTTGCGTTTAGGCATTGTGCTGGCAAGTGGCGGTGAATTCGCTTTCGTGGTGTTCCAGATCGCCAACGACAACGGCATGTTCGCACCGAACGTACACAGCCTGTTGATTCTTGCCATTACTCTGTCGATGGCAATGGCACCGCTGCTGATGCTGCTGACCAGCCGCTTGAGCAAGCCGCAGCCGGTGAGCGAGCCCGAGGTGCCGGATGAATACCGCAACATGGACAGTGACGAGCCACGTGTGGTCATTGCCGGTATGGGCCGGATGGGCCAGATTGTCGCGCGTATTCTGCGCGCCCAGCGTGTGCCCTTTGTCGCGCTGGACACCGAAATCGCCAGTATCGAGCTGCAACGCAGCATCGGTAATATGCCAATCTTCTATGGTGACCCGCTGCGCCCGGAAATACTCCGCGCCGCTCAGGTCGGCAAAGCTGAATGTGTAGTGGTCGCCAGTGATGACCCCGACACCAACTTCAAGGTGGTCGAGCTGGTCCGCAACCTCTATCCGCATGTCAAAGTCATAGCTCGTGCGCGCAACCGGTATAACGTCCATCGCCTGATCGACCTCAAGGCACAAGTGGTCCGCGAAACCTTCTTCTCCAGCCTTGAAATGAGCCGCCTGACGCTAATCGGCCTGGGCCTCAGCGAAGAGCAAGCCAGCTCACGGGTGCGCCGCTTCCAGCGTCATGATGAAGAAGTGCTGGCCGCCCAGCAGAAGGTGCACGGCGACAAGGCTGCGCTGATGCAAACCGCCAGAGAGGCCCGCGCCGAACTCGAAACCCTGTTCGACAGCGACGCCATTGAACCAAAAGGTTTGAAATAAAACCGCCAGCTTTTCATGCACAAACAAAAACGCCCTGAACATGACAGGGCGTTTTTAATCCAGCACCAGGCTTCAGACGTTAAGCACCACACGGCCACGGCTCGGGCAAGTGCTCATGTACTGATGCGCGGCGCCAACCTTGTTGAACGCAAAGGTTTTATCAATCAGCGGTTTCAGCAAGCCGTCTGCCGTCAGCTGATTGATGCCTTGCAAGGCTTTGGCCACCGCGGCTTTATCCTGCTCGATGCCCAACTCCTTCTTACCGGTAAAGTTACCGATACAGTGAACAAAGAACTGAATGTTCTTCTGGAACGCTGCACAGGCCGGAAATGGCGTTTCATTACCGCCCTGCAACCCGTACAACACCAAACGCCCGCACGGCGCCAAAGCATCGCCAAGCAGGCACATGGTCGGCCCGCCCAAGGCATCCATGACGATATTGACGCCACGGTTGTCGGTCAGCTTGTTGATACGGGTCACCAGATCCTGCTCTTCGGTGACAATTACATGATCAGCGCCAAGCTCGCGGACAAAATCGCGGTCTTCAGCATCGTCAATCGCGGCGATCACTTGCCCGCCCAGTGCTTTGGCCATTTGTACGACGTACGGCCCCCAGCACTTGTTGGCAGCCGTCACCAATACGGTTTCACCCGCCTTGATGCGCGCCAACTCGACCAGACCAAACCAGCCGACCATTGATGGCAAAAAGTGCACACTGGCCTGTTCGGCAGTCAGGTTATCGGCATAACGCGTCACAGAACTACGCGGCAACACCACTTCTTCCGCATACGCCGGATACTCGTTAGCGCTGTGCGCCGGGAAGCTGGCGACCTTATCGCCAACAGCCAGGTCATCTACACCTTCGCCGACGGCCAGAATCTCGCCTGCGACTTCGCAGCCCAAACCCGCTGGTAATTGTGCGGCTGTTGGCGCCAGATTCTGCCGCCACAGTACGTCGTGCCAACTGACTCCAATTGATTCGACGCCGATCAACACTTCGCCAGCGGCAGGCGCAGGGCGCGAGCGCTCTTCGATTTTGAGGACGTCTGCCTCGCCAAACTGATGGAAACGGATGATACGGGACATCAAAAACCTCTTCGGTTGACCCCTTTAGACTTAAACTTTATAGGGCCTTTGTCAGCAACACCATCTGCCTGTAGTAATACTGATCATGCTTGGCGATGATGTTACCCCAGTCCAATATTAACCGCTTGCGCGGCTATATTGCTAAAGCGAAATGCGCCGCAACGGCCAGAAGTGCGCAATAATCTGCACAGACAATGCCTGAATGGATGCCGGATGAACCGTAACGATCTCCGCCGAGTAGACCTGAATCTTCTGATCGTCTTCGAAACGTTGATGCATGAGCGAAGCGTTACCCGCGCCGCCGAGAAACTGTTTCTCGGCCAGCCGGCGATCAGCGCATCGCTGTCACGCCTGCGCGGCCTGTTCGACGATCCGCTGTTCGTGCGCACCGGCAGAAGCATGGAGCCCACCCCGCGCGCGCAGGAAATTTTCAGCCTGCTATCTCCCGCGCTCGACTACATTTCCACGGCTGTTAGCCGCGCGTCTGAATTCGATCCCACCACCAGCACGGCGGTGTTTCGCATCGGCCTGTCGGATGACGTGGAGTTCGGCCTGCTGCCACCGCTGATTAAACGTTTGCGCGCCGAAGCGCCGGGCGTGGTGCTGGTCGTACGGCGCACCAACTACCTGTTAATGCCCGGCATGCTGTCATCCGGCGAAATATCGGTGGGGGTTTGCTACACAGAAGACTTGCCCGCCAACGCCAAGCGCAAAGTGGTGCGCCGCAGCCTGCCTAAACTGCTGCGCGCCGACAGTGTGCCGGGGCCGTTGTCGCTCGACGACTACTGCGCGCGGCCACACGCACTGGTTTCATTTGCAGGCGACCTCAGCGGCTTTATTGACGAAGAGCTGGCAAAGCTCGACCGCAAACGCCGGGTTGTTCTGGCGGTGCCGCAGTTCAATGCGCTTGGCCCGCTGCTAAGTGGCACCGACATTGTCGCCAGCGTACCGGATTACACCGCAGCGGCACTCACGGCGGCTGGAGGCCTGCGCACGGAACCGCTGCCGTTTGAGAGTAAAACATTCGAATTACACATGGCCTGGCGCGGCGCACAGGACAACGATCCGGCCGAGCGCTGGTTGCGCTCGCGAATTCAGATGTTTGTTGGCGACCCGGACAGCCTGTAAAGCGCACTATCAAGGTGCGCAACTGAATAAACTATTACGCCTTTGCCCTACTATTGGTCGGTGACAATAATGGGTATCTCATAATCATTTTCAACGATAGTAAGTTTCGCGCCGTTCGATTCGTTCAAGACCGCAGCCCGCCGCAAAATCCGCCCATTCAATAAACCCACGGGCGGGGATCATCATGGAACAGCCAAACACCAAGATCTGGCATCTTCCACTTGCAGTGCTTGCAGCAGTCGTACTCAGTGCATGCGGAAAAACCGAACAAACCTCACAACAGCAGCACGCCGCTAAAGTCAGCGTCGCTGAAGTTATCGAACAACCAATCAACGAATGGGATGAATTCACCGGCCGCCTTGAGGCGCCTGAGTCGGTCGAAATTCGCCCGCGTGTTTCCGGCTTTATCGACAAGGTCGCCTTCGCCGAAGGCAGCTTGGTAAAGAAAGGCGACCTGCTCTTTCAAATCGATCCACGCCCCTTCAATGCAGAGGTCAAACGCCTCGAAGCCCAGCTCAATCAGGCTCGCTCTGCGTATGCCCGTACGCGCAGCGAAGCACAGCGCGGCGAGCGTTTGCGCAAGAGCAATGCAATTTCCGCCGAACTGGCAGACGCCAGAACCAGCAGCGCCCAGGAAGCACAGGCCAATGTTGCCGGTATTCAGGCTGAACTGGATAACGCGCGTCTCAACCTGAGCTTTACCCGCGTTATTTCGCCAATTGACGGGCGCGTAAGCCGCGCGGAAATCACCGCCGGCAATCTGGTGACGGCCAGCGAGTCGCTGCTCACCTCGGTGGTGTCGACCGACAAGGTTTACGCCTACTTCGATGCCGACGAGCAGACGTTCCTCAAGTACGTGGATCTGGCGCAAAAGGCCGGCAAGAACACCCGCGACGCCAGCCCGGTGTATCTGGGCCTGTCCAATGAAAGCGACTTCCCACACCTCGGCAAACTGGATTTTCTGGATAACCAGGTCAATCCGCAAACCGGCACCATTCGCGGTCGCGCCGTGTTCGACAACAGCCAGGGCGAATACACGCCGGGCCTGTACGCACGCCTGAAGCTCGTGGGCAGCAATACCTACTCGGCGATGCTGATTCAGGACGAGGCCGTCGGCACCGATCTGGGCAAGAAGTTCGTGCTGGTGCTCGCGGATGACAACACCGTGAATTACCGCGCCATCGAATTGGGCCCCAAGGTCGAAGGCCTGCGCGTTGTGCGCAACGGTCTGGCCAAAGGCGACAAGATTGTCGTCAACGGCTTGCAGCATGCCATGCCCGGTTCAACGGTAGACCCGCAGAAAGTCGCCATGGCCGATGAAGAAACACTGGCCAGCCTTGCCCGTATTCGTCAGCAAGTGGACTCGACCGTCAACACGGCCGAAGGCATCGCCGAGCGCCCTGCTCAACCCAACGCAGCACCCCGCGGTTAAGAGTAGAGACCCATGATTTTTTCTCAGTTCTTTATCAAACGGCCCATTTTCGCAGCGGTTCTGTCGCTGCTGATCTTGATAGCCGGCGCAATATCCCTGTTTCAACTGCCTATCAGCGAATACCCGGAAGTCGTGCCGCCAACGGTTGTGGTGCGCACCAGCTTCCCCGGCGCCAACCCCAAAGTAATCGGCGAAACTGTCGCCTCACCGCTGGAACAGGCGATTGTTGGCGTTGAAGGCATGCTTTATATGTCGTCACAGGCCACCTCGGATGGCGCGCTGACGCTAACCGTGACCTTCGCCCTCGGCACCGACCTCGATAACGCCCAGGTTCAGGTGCAAAACCGCGTAACGCGAACCATGCCGACCTTGCCAACCGAGGTGCAGCGCTTGGGTGTGACGGTCGATAAAGCCTCGCCCGACCTGACCATGGTGGTGCACCTGACATCGCCGGATAACCGGTACGACATGCTGTACCTGTCGAACTACGCCGCGCTTAACGTCAAAGACGAACTGGCGCGCCTCGACGGTGTCGGTGATGTACAGCTGTTTGGTCTGGGCAACTACTCGCTGCGTGTGTGGCTCGACCCGAACAAGGTGGCCTCGCGTAACCTCACTGCGACCGATGTGGTCAACGCGATTCGCGAGCAGAACCGTCAGGTTGCCGCCGGCTCATTGGGTGCGCCACCAACCTCGAGCGACAACAGTTTTCAGTTGTCTATCAACACACAGGGCCGGCTGGTCTCTGAGGAAGAGTTTGAGAACATCATTATTCGCGCCGGCGAAAACGGTGAGATCACCCGCCTCAAGGACATCGCCCGGGTAGAACTGGGCTCCAGCAAATACGCTTTGCGCTCGTTGCTGAACAACAAGCCTGCTGTCGCGATTCCGGTGTTCCAGCGCCCCGGCTCCAACGCCATCGAAATCTCCGATTCGGTGCGCGAACGTATGGCAGAGCTGAAAAAGAGCTTCCCGCAGGGCGTCGACTACGAGATCGTTTACGACCCGACCATCTTCGTTCGCGGCTCCATTGAAGCTGTGGTGCACACCTTGCTGGAAGCACTGGTGCTGGTGGTATTGGTAGTCATTCTGTTCCTGCAAACCTGGCGCGCCTCGATCATTCCGCTGGCTGCTGTGCCGGTGTCGTTGATCGGTACGTTCGCGGTCATGCATTTAATGGGGTTCTCGCTCAACGCGCTCTCATTATTTGGCCTGGTGCTGGCGATCGGTATCGTGGTGGATGACGCCATCGTCGTGGTGGAAAACGTCGAGCGCAATATTGGCCTGGGCAAATCCCCGGTCGAAGCCACCAAGCAGGCAATGAAGGAAGTCACCGGGCCAATTGTCGCCACGGCATTAGTGCTCTGCGCGGTGTTCGTGCCCACGGCGTTTATCTCCGGCTTAACTGGCCAGTTCTATCAACAGTTTGCCTTGACCATTGCCATCTCGACGGTGATTTCGGCATTCAACTCGCTGACGCTCTCACCCGCGCTGGCAGCGGTTCTGCTGAAAAGCCATGATGCGCCCAAAGACCGCTTTTCGCGCGGGCTTGAGCGGGTCTTTGGCGGCTGGTTGTTCACCCCGTTCAACCGTATGTTCGAGCGCGCCAGCCATGGTTACGTTGGCACTGTGACCCGTGTACTGCGCAGTAGCAGCATTGCCATGCTGACCTACGGCGGCTTGATGATTCTGACCTATTTCGGTTTCGCCACCACGCCCACCGGCTTCGTTCCGCCGCAGGATAAGCAATACCTGGTCGCCTTTGCCCAACTGCCGGATGCGGCCAGCCTTGATCGCACCGAAGATGTGATCAAACGCATGTCGCAAATTGCCAGTGAGCATCCCGGTGTCGAGAACACCGTGGCGTTCCCGGGTCTGTCGATCAACGGTTTTACCAACAGCCCGAACAGCGGAATTGTGTTCACCCCGCTGAAACCATTCGATGAACGCAAAGACCCGAGCCTCTCGGCCAGCGCGATTGCTGCCGACCTTAACGCCAAGTTTGGCGATATTCAGGATGCCTACATTGCGATTTTCCCACCGCCGCCGGTACAGGGCTTGGGTACGATTGGCGGTTTCCGCGTGCAGGTGCAAGACCGTGGCGGCCTCGGTTATGACGAGCTGTACAAGCAGGTTCAGAACGTTATTGCCAAGAGCCACGACTACCCGGAGCTGGCAGGTCTGTTCACCAGTTATCAGGTGAATGTGCCGCAGATCGATGCCGATATCGACCGCGACAAGGCCAAGACCCACGGCGTGGCGATCAGCGATATCTTCGACACCATGCAGGTGTATCTGGGCTCGCTGTACGCCAACGACTTCAACCGTTTTGGCCGCACCTATCAGGTCAACGTGCAGGCGGATCAGAAGTTTCGTGTCGACGCCGACCAGATCGGTCAGCTGAAGGTGCGCAACAACCGTGGCGAAATGGTGCCGCTCTCGACCTTCATCAAGGTCAGTGACAGCGCAGGGCCGGATCGGGTCATGCATTACAACGGTTTCATTACCGCTGAAATCAACGGCGGCGCAGCACCCGGCTATAGCTCGGGGCAAGCGCAGGCGGCGATGGAGCGTTTGCTGGCTGAGCAACTGCCAAACGGCATGAGCTACGAATGGACCGAACTGACCTATCAGCAGATCTTGGCGGGCAATACGGCGCTGTTTGTTTTCCCACTCTGTGTGTTGCTGGCGTTTCTGGTGCTGGCCGCTCAGTACGAAAGCTGGAGCTTGCCGCTGGCGGCGATCCTGATTGTACCGATGACCCTGCTTTCGGCCATTACCGGGGTGATTCTGGCGGGTGGCGACAACAACATCTTCACCCAGATCGGGCTAATCGTACTGGTCGGTCTGGCCTGTAAAAACGCGATTCTGATTGTTGAGTTCGCCAAGGAGAAACAGGAAGAAGGCATGGACCGCGTCAGCGCGGTACTCGAAGCCTGCCGCCTGCGTCTGCGGCCGATTCTGATGACCAGCTTTGCCTTCATCATGGGTGTTGTACCGCTGGTAATCAGCTCCGGTGCCGGTGCAGAAATGCGTCATGCAATGGGTGTCGCGGTGTTCAGCGGCATGCTCGGTGTGACCTTCTTCGGTCTGCTGCTCACGCCCGTGTTCTATGTATTGCTGCGTGGCTTTGTCGAAAAACGCGAAGCCAGGCGCGCGCTGCGCTTGCAGGAGGTGCAGGCATGAAACTGAAATTATTCGCCCCCGCACTGCTCGCGCTGGCAGTCTCGGCCTGCGCCGTAGGTCCGGACTTCAAGCAACCGGAAAACAGCCCGGCGCAGCTCTCCCAGATAGCGGCGGGTCGTTATGACCAGCAGCGCTTTGAAACGCTGTGGTGGCAGCAGTTTGAAGACCCGACGCTGAACAAGCTGGTTGCGCAATCGTTGCAAAGCAACCGTGAACTGCGCGTGGCCTTCTCCCGGCTGCAAGCCGCGCGGGCAATTCGCGATGACGTGGCCAATGATCGCCTGCCGACCATTAACAGCCGTGCCAGCAGCGACATTGGCAAGGCGCAACAACCCGACATCAGCGAAGACAGAGTGAAGACCGAGCGCTACGACCTTGGTCTGGACATGGTCTGGGAGCTGGACCTGTTCGGTCGTATCCAGCGCCAACTGGAAGCCAGCGATGCACAGATAGAAGTCGCCGAGGCGGATTACTATCAACTGCAGGTGAGCCTGATCGCTGAACTGGTCGATGCGTATGGCAGCTTGCGTGGGGCGCAGTTACGCGAGCATATCGCCCGCGAAAACCTGAAGAATCAGCAAGAGTCACGCGGCATCACCGAACTGCTGCGCGACGCGGGTGTGGGCAGTGAACTCGATGTGCTGCGCGCCGATGCACGGCTGGCAGCGGTTGAGGCCAGCGTGCCGCAACTACAGGCCGAGCAGGTGCGTGCGCGAAACCGCATCGCCACCCTACTCGGCCAGCGCGCCGACCAGATGAGTATTGATCTGACGCCGCAGCCAATCCCGGCAATCGCCAAGGCACTGCCCATTGGCAACCCGGCCGAACTGCTGCGCCGCCGGCCGGATATTCGCTCAGCCGAGCAGAGCCTTGCAGCGGCAACCGCCAATGTTGGCGTTGCCACCGCAGACCTGTTCCCACGGGTCAGCCTCAGCGGTTTCCTTGGTTTCACCGCAGGCCGTGGCTCGCAAATCGGCGCATCCGCAGCACGTGCCTGGGCGGTTTCGCCGACCATCAGTTGGGCAGCGTTTGATCTGGGCAGCGTCCGGGCCAGGATTCGCAGCGCCGATGCGCAAGCGCAAGGTGCATTGGCGCAGTACGAGCAACAGGTATTACTGGCATTGGAGGAATCGGAAAACGCCTTTAGCGACTACGCCAAACGCCAGCAGCGCCTGCTCGCACTAATTCGCCAATCCGAAGCCAGCCGCGCCGCAGCCGAACAAGCTGGCGTGCGTTATCGCGAAGGCACGGTGGATTTCCTGGTATTGCTCGATGCCGAGCGCGAACGGCTGGCGGCGGAAGACTCTCAGGCGCAAGCCGAAGTCGAGTTGTATAGCGGTATCGTGGCCATCTACAAAACCCTCGGTGGCGGCTGGCAGCCAAACAGCTGACCGCCACGCCTCACGAGAAAAACCTGCAAGCCCCGCCCGGTAACGGTGGGGCTTTTTCAGGCCATACGATTTATGCCGGGCAAGGCGCGGGGACTTAGTAGCGGGTTGTCTCGTGGCCAGAGTGGGCGCAGCCCATCGCGGTGTGAATTGATCATTGAGTTTAAAGTTGTCGACGAATCGGCAGATAAACAGGTAAGGCGCAATGACTTAATAGTCACTGCCAGCATGCGCGTTCACACAGGCCGTGAATCCCAGATGAAGCGCTGTTCAACCTTCAGTGTTGCGCGATGCCCAACCAAACACTTCTGCCTTGCGACGGTGATCAAGATGTTCAATAAGCACTACAAACAGCAAATCGAGGTGCTAACCGAGAAGCTATCGTCACTCGAACAGGTGCGTGAAAGCCTTGATCAGGAAATGCTCGCGCTCACACTCGACGCGCAAGGCCGAATTGTTCAGATCAACCGTAATTTTCAGGAAGAGATGGCCCACCACGGCGACAAGCTTACCGGCCGCCTGCTGACAGAACTTGTGCCAACCCATGCGCAGAGCACCGAACATTTCGTGCGCATGAAAAATGCCATCCGCGAGGGCGCGCACTGGGCGGGCGCTTTGCAGATTGTTCGCGGCGACGGCGAAGAGGCGTGGTTACGTGCGATTGTTCAGCCCGTTCACGACAGCCAGGGCAATATTCTGCATTGCTCGGTGTATGCCAGCGACCTTACACGCACGATTGAAACCTCGCGCGAACACGAAAACCTGATTGAAGCGCTACAGCGCTCGACGGCCGTTATCGAGTTCAATCTCAATGGCGAAGTACTCACTGCCAACGACCGTTTCCTGCAGTCGATGGGCTATACGCTTGAGCAAATCAAAGGCAAGCATCACCGCCAGTTCTGCGAGCACGAAGAACACAGTTCTGTTGAGTATCAACACTTCTGGGACAAACTGCGCCGTGGTGAATTCATCGCCGACCGCTTCAAGCGCGTCGACAGCCACGGCCGGGTCGTTTGGCTCGAAGCCTCTTACAACCCGATTTACGATGCCCATGACCGCCTCTACAAAGTGGTCAAATTCGCCACCGTAATCACCGATCAGGTAGACCGCGAAAATGCCGTCGCCGAAGCCGCCGAGATTGCCTACAGCACCTCGCAGCAAACCGACGCCACCGCTAAGCGCGGCAGTTCAGTGGTGCAGGAAACGGTCGAGGTCATGCGCCAACTGGCTGTGCAGATGGAAGCGGCGGTAGAAGGCATTGCGGCGCTCGACAAGCAGTCGCAAGTGATCGGCACAATCATCAAAAGCATCAGCAGCATCGCCGATCAAACCAACCTGCTCGCCCTCAACGCCGCCATCGAAGCCGCCCGTGCGGGTGAGCAAGGTCGCGGGTTCGCGGTGGTAGCCGACGAGGTACGACAATTGGCCTCACGCACCAGCGCCGCGACCGAAGAAATCGTCAGCGTAGTGCTGAAAAACCAGAAACTCGCCGAAGAGGCCGTGCAGGTGATCGAGCACGGCAAGCGCCAAACTCAACAAGGCCTGGAACTCTCCGCACAAGCCGGCGCGGTTATCGTCGAGATTCAGGACGGCGCGCAAAAGGTGGTGAGTGCGGTGGGTCAGTTTGCCAATCAGCTGGCAACCTGAACGACTGCGGGAGAGCACCGGTGAAGATGCTCTCCCGCTCATTTGCCGCTGTAACGCGAGGTTAGTCTTGCGCCTTTAATACGCTCTCGATCGGCTCTGGCGTGAACAGGGGTTTACGCATCACCAGCTTGATCCAAACCACAGCGATTACCGCCACCAGCCCGAGCACGACACCGGCGCTGCTGAATATCTGTGCGGTAAGTTCCGGTGCTGGCGATGCGTGCCACATGGCGAAGAGCATGCCGCCGATACCGAACAGCTGCGGCAATGGGTAGAACGGTGTGCGGAATGGGCGCTTCATGTGCGGGTAGCGATGGCGCAACACCATCACATCGACGTGCACAATGATGTAGGCCAACAGCCAGGCCAGCGCGGCGGCGATCAGCAGCAGGTTGATCGAATCAACGCCCATCAACAGCACCGGCAAGCCGGTAATCGCCGCAATGAACAAAACCGACACCCAAGGAGCGCCCGTGCGTTTGCTGACCCGTTTGAAGCACGGGAAGGCCTGACCATTCTGCGCCATGCCGCTGAGCATCCGCGGAATTGCCGCCAGCGAAGTATTGAGCGTGCTGCAGGTGGCAGTCACGGCAGCTGTCACCAGCAACACCTGACCGGTTTTACCAAATACGGCGGTGGCGAACAGGTAATGCGGCAAGCCGTTACTGGCGAGTTCTTCCTGCGGCACCATCAACAGCGCGCCCAGGCAATACAGGCTAATGGTGATAAAGATGACGCTGAGGCCAAGGATCATCGAACGCGGAATATTGCGCTCCGGACGACGCGACTCTTCTACCAGCGGGCAGACAAACTCGACGCCGACAAAACCCCAGATCGCCAACGCGGTAAGCGCGACCACGCCAAGGCCCAGCGGATTCCAACCGTCCATCTGCAAGCTGCTCAGCGGCGCAGCGCTTTCACTGCCAACAGCGCTGAAGCCGAGCACCAGCAAAACCACAACCATCACCAACGCCAGCACCGACTGCAGGCGGGCGAAAATATCGATGTTGAACAGATTGAGAATGGTGAATATAGCCAGCACCCCAAACGCCACACTCATCGAGGGCAACGCATGCGGATAGACCTTCTCGACAATAAGGTCGAGCAGTAGCAACTCAGCGGGCAAGGCAAACATGGCCACCACGATGTAGCCCGAGAACGTCGCCAGCATTGCCGGGAATTGACCGATAGCAACTTCGGTATAGGTACTCAAGCTCCCGGCCCGCGGGATCATCAACGCCAGCTCCGAGAATGAAAAGGCGTAACTCAGCGCCAACAGGTAGGCGAGCGTCAGCGGCACGATAAAGCCCAGCCCGGCGATACCAACGCCTTGCAGCATGATGACCATTACACCTTGCGACACCACTAGGCCGATGGCGACGGCGAGCAAGGCGCCCAGACCGAGGGATTTTCGCGCTACCTTGGCCTGTGTTCCGGCAGTGGCAGTGGGCAGCGGCACGCTTATATCTTGCGACATTCTGTTGTCCTCTTTTGTTGTTGTAAGGATCTTTGCCAATGGTTAACGCAGCCGGGCGCCTGAACGCTCAGCAAGGGGTCCAAAATTGGGTTGTAGAGAGGTTGTGTCAGTTAACGGCCGCGCAGCCGCTATCGGCCCCAGCCATAAGGATTCATCTAGGCATCGGTTTGCAGCCAGTGAGCGAGGCGCGCGAGCATTGCGTCGCAGCCATCGAGTTGATCCTGAGTTATGAACTCATCGGGTTTATGGCCTTGGTCCATGCTGCCCGGCCCGCAGACCACCGTGGGAATTCCAGCCTGATTGAACAGACCGCCCTCGGTACCAAACGCCACCGTGCCAAAATCGCGACTTTGGCTGATCAGCGCCAGCAACTGCGCCACTTCGCTGTGCGGCTCGGTAGCTAACCCGGGATAAGCGGACAGCGGCTCAAAAGCAATCGAGGTGTCGTTGTGGCGCGCGCGCATCGTCGGCAACAACTGGCCTTCGGCGTAATCCGCCAGTTGATCGACCACCTGCTGCGCATCGAAGTCGGGCAAGGCACGGATTTCGAAGTCGAACTGGCACTCCGCCGGCACGATATTCAGCGCCCTGCCCCCGGCGATCACGCCGGTTTGCACGGTTGAGTAAGGCGGATCAAAACGCGTGTCGTGCAAGGCTGGCTGCGCCAACTGCTCGCCAATGTCACCGAGCTTGCCGATCAGCTTTGCAGCATATTCAATTGCGTTGACGCCTTGCGGGGCGTAAGCCGAATGACACGCAGCGCCCTGCACATGGCAGCGCATGGCCAGTTTGCCCTTATGCCCGAGCACCGGTTTCAGCTCGGTCGGCTCACCGATAATGCAGGCCACAGGCTTATGCGGGCGCTGCTCCAGTGCTGCCAATAGCGAACGCACACCCAGGCAGCCGACTTCCTCGTCATACGAGAACGCCAAATGCACCGGCATGCGCACCGGCTGCGCCAGAAAACGCGGCACAGCTGCCAGCACCGAGGCGATATAGCCCTTCATGTCGGCAGCGCCACGGCCATATAGCTTGCCGTCGCGCTCGGTCAGCTTGAACGGCTCAACCGTCCACGCCTGCCCCGCCACCGGCACCACATCGGTATGACCGGAAAGCACCACGCCGCCGCGATCAGCCGGGCCAATTGTGGCAAACAGATTGGCTTTGCTTCGCTCGGCATTGAAGTCCAGCTCACACGAAACGCCCAAACCTTGCAGGTAGTCTTGGATGAACTCGATAAGGGCGAGATTGGACTCCCGGCTTACCGTATTGAACGAAATCAGCCTGGCCAGTAAATCACGGCTGCAGAGCATCAAATCAACTCCTTGAGCTTACGCTGAGGCAAACGCCGGGCTGGCAATATTGCGCAGCACGGCGTGGCGCGGGTTATTGATCGCCGGGTACGCCGTAACTCGGCGCGGCAGTCGGGTCGAGTGCGCGGGTCAGGTAATCCTGCATTTGCGGGCGATAGGCCTGCCACAACCGATCCAGTTGGCCGATCGGGTCAACATCTGCCCAGTCCACGCGCAGATCCACAATCGGCCAGGTAAACTCGCCAACAACAGACATCGCCGCCGAATGCACCGGCCCTGCTTCACCGCCAGCCGCTACCGCTGCGTGCATGGCAGCCAGCAAACGCTCGGGCAAACTGCCTTCGGCCTGCTCGAATGCCGTCACCATCGCGCTGATAACCTCTGGCGCGGCGAGCAGATTACCGGCAGCCACACAGTGCTGGCCGGCAACTGCATTGTGCGTGCCCAACGCCTCGGAGCCGGTGTACAGAGCAGTACGTCCCTGACTGTCAACAACCCCGACTTGGCGATATTGGCTCCAGCCATTACTGCCCAGCGCCTTATCCAGCGCCGCGTCTGGCGAATGCCCTGCATCAAGCAGATCCAGCACCTGCGGACCGAGCGATGGCAGGGTGATGTTCTGCGTCGCTACAGCACCCACGCCGGCGCGCAACCACGGGCAGCGTGCGCCCACGGCGATGCTGGATGAGCTGATGGCGATACCCAGCTGACCGGTTTCTGTGCAGTGCCCTACGATGGAAAATGTCATGAAGTGCTCCTTATCAAGCGTTCGCTTGCCAGTCGTCCGGGATGACGGCAATGACGTCGATTTCCATCAACCACTGCGGCTGACCGAGTGCGCTCACAACCAGGCCGGTGGAGATCGGGAACACGCCCTTGAGCCACTTGCCGACTTCCTGATACACCGGCTCGCGATAACGCGGGTCGATCAGGTATGTGGTGGTTTTGACGATGTGGCTGAGGTCGCTGCCTGACTCTTCGAGCAATTGCTTGACGTTCTTCATCGCCTGCGCCGTTTGCGCCTGCGCATCACCCAAACCGACCAGACGACCTTCAAAATCGGTACCGACCTGGCCACGTACATACACCGTATTGCCAGCTCGCACTGCCTGACACAGGTCATTGTCGAGATTCTGGTTGGGATAGGTTTCTTTCGTGTTGAACATCCGAATGCGCGTATGTGTAGGCATCAGCTAACTCCCATGAGACTAAGTTTTTCAACCGGCGCGTGCTCATCCGCAGCGCGTTGCGAAGCATCGCGGTATTCGGCGTATTTACGTTGCGTGGCGATGTGATCGGCAATGTGCTTGGCATCGTGCCAAACGCCCCAGATAAACGTGGAGCCACGCCGTGAAAGCCAAGGCAGACCGACAAAGTAGACGCCAGGCTCGCTGGACACGCCGCGCTGATGCTGCGGTTTACCGTTGGCGTCGAAGGCATTCACTTGCAGCCAGCTGAAATCGACCGAGTATCCGGTCGCCCAGATCACCGAAGTCACACCGGCCTCAGCAAGATCCAACTCACGCAGCGGATTAGTGATGCACTCGGAGTCCGGGAACACACGGCGCGCTTCCGGCTCTTCGGGCAAGTCGAGGCCATTGCGGGCGATATAGGCGTCCGCCGCATCGAGCAGCGACAGGTAGTTTTCATCACCGCGAGCGAGGTTGTCGGCGAGGTCTTGCTGGAAGCTGACCTTGCCATCGCTGAAAGCTTTGGTCAGGCCTACCAACGTAATGCCTTCGCTGGCCAAACGGCGAAAATCAACAGTATGGCCGCCACGCGCGCCACTCACGGCAATGGTTACGTGTTCCTTGCCCGGCTGCGCCGCTTCGGCATCCCACTCGCCCAGAACACCCAACCACCAGCAGAAATCGCGGTTGCGGTAAGCCCGCGGCGGACGGTCATGGGCGCCAACCGAGAGATAAACCTGCTTGCCGGAACGGCGCAGTTCATCGGCGATCTGCACGCCCGAAGAGCCAGCGCCGACCACCAGCACAGCCCCCTCAGGCAACTGCTGCGGGTTGCGGTAATGCGCCGAGTGAATCTGCATCAGCGTCTCATCTTTAGGCGCAATCGGCGGGATCACCGGACGCTGGAACGGGCCGGTTGCCGACACCACGCGGTTGGCCTTGATTACGCCTTGCGATGTTTCGACGGTAAACCCTGGCCGATCAGCGTTGCGGACCACGCGCTTAACCTCTACGCCAGTGCGGATCGGCGCTTTGAATTTGTTGGCGTAGGCTTCGAAATAGGCCGCTACACGGTCCTTGGAGGCGAAGGCGTCTGGCGACAGGTCATCGAATTCCATGCCCGGAAAGCGGTCATGCCACGCCGGCCCATTGGCCACCAGCGAATCCCAACGCCCTGTGCGCCAGCCCTCGGCGATGCGATTACGCTCAAGTACCAGATGTGGCACACCGAGTTTGCTCAGGTGCTCACTCATGGCCACACCAGCCTGACCAGCGCCAACAATAAGCGTGTCTATTTCCATTTGATCGAGTGTCATGTCTGCGCACTTCTGCAAGGCGGTTTGGTTCAGGTCGGTCATGGCTGCCTCCTCTGACTCTGAAATTTGTTGTTCTTGGTTTACGGCAATTCGTAAGGTGTTGGCCGCATTGTGTTCGGAGGCAGGGATTTGCGAAATTATGATTTTTGTAGTCGCTGGCGAGGAAAAAACTGCAAGGCGCTGGTTATAGTTTTTTGCGCGGCTGGGGCTACATATTTACGAATAGGCGCAGGCGCTTGCCAGCCACATACTGGCGCAGAGATCAGTGCCCGCGAGCGTGGGGAGCCTGCCTGCGCTTGGCTCGCCAAAGGCGGCTGAACGTAGCCGCCCGACGCAATACGTGAGTGACCACGCTCCGCGAGCAGCACCACAATCCACTGCGCCAAGCCCCAGCCAGAGCTGCAATCCGATGCCCTGCATCAATCCATGCATTGCTGGCCTGCGAGCCCTGCCTGCCCCGTGGTAACCTTGCGCCCAATGCAATGCGCATGGGCAAATTGCAGCTTGCGCGAGGCCGTTTTTATGGCCGCCCGAGCGGTGATTCCACCTCTACAAGCCTCGGCGTGACTCCACCGCCAAGCCAGAAGCCCTGCCGCCCCACGAATTTTCAAGACTTGCGCTAAGTACCCAATGAATATGGCCACCAAAGACTTATCCGCCCATACGCCGATGATGCAGCAGTACTGGAAGCTGAAGAATCAGCATCCCGAGCAATTAATGTTTTATCGCATGGGTGACTTCTACGAGATTTTCTACGAAGACGCGAAAAAAGCCGCCAAGTTGCTTGACATCACCCTCACCGCGCGCGGCCAGAGTGCCGGGCAGGCTATTCCCATGTGCGGGATTCCCTACCACGCCGCCGAAGGTTATCTGGCCAAGCTGGTCAAGTTGGGCGAGTCGGTGGTTATCTGCGAGCAGGTCGGGGATCCGGCCACCAGCAAAGGCCCGGTCGAGCGCCAAGTCGTGCGCATCATTACGCCGGGCACGGTGAGTGATGAAGCGCTGCTGGATGAGCGTCGCGATAACTTGCTGGCCGCCGTACTGGGCGATGAGCGCCTGTTTGGTTTGTCGGTACTGGACATCACCAGTGGCCGTTTCAGCGTGCTTGAGATCAAGGGCTGGGAAAACCTGCTAGCCGAGATCGAGCGCCTTAATCCGGTTGAGTTGCTGATCCCGGACGACTGGCCAAAGGATCTCCCCGCCGAGAAACGCCGTGGCGCCAAGCGCCGTGCGCCGTGGGATTTTGAGCGCGACACAGCACTGAAAAGCCTGTGCCAGCAATTCGGCACTCAAGACCTCAAGGGTTTTGGCTGCGAGAAACTGACACTGGCAATCGGCGCCGCCGGCTGCCTGCTTAACTACGCCAAGGAAACCCAGCGTACCGCGCTGCCGCACTTGCGCAGCCTGCGCCATGAGCGCCTGGACGACACCGTTATTCTTGACGGTGCCAGCCGCCGTAACCTTGAGCTGGACATCAACCTGGCCGGTGGCCGTGAAAACACCCTGCAATCGGTTGTAGACCGCTGCCAGACTGCAATGGGCAGTCGTTTACTGGGCCGCTGGCTGAACCGGCCGCTGCGCGATCGCAGCGTGCTTGAAGCACGACAGGAGTCGATCACGTGTCTGCTCGATCGCTACCGTTTCGAGACGTTGCAACCGCAGCTCAAGGAAATTGGCGACCTGGAGCGGATTCTCGCGCGCATTGGTTTGCGCAATGCACGCCCCCGCGACCTCGCCCGCCTGCGTGATGCTTTGGCCGCGTTGCCCGAGTTGCAACAGGCCATGGGCCAACTCGATTCAGCGCATCTGGGCGCTCTGGCGACGACTGTAAGCACCTACCCGGAGCTGGCGGAACTGCTGGCGCGGGCGATTATTGACAGTCCTCCTGCGGTAATCCGCGACGGCGGCGTACTCAAGACCGGCTATGACGCCGAGCTGGATGAGTTGCAATCGCTCAGCGAGAACGCCGGCCAGTACCTGATGGACCTGGAAACCCGCGAAAAGCAGCGCACCGGGTTGGCTAACCTCAAGGTCGGCTACAACCGCGTACACGGCTACTTTATCGAGCTGCCAAGCAAGCAGGCTGAACAGGCGCCTGCCGATTACATCCGCCGGCAAACCCTCAAAGGTGCCGAGCGCTTTATCACCCCGGAACTCAAAGAGTTCGAAGATAAAGCCCTGTCGGCGAAAAGCCGTGCGCTGGCACGCGAGAAACAGCTTTATGAAGAACTACTCGAACACCTGATCAGCCATCTCGCCCCTCTGCAAGACAGTGCCAGCGCGCTGGCAGAGCTGGACGTTCTGAGCAACCTGGCGGAGCGTGCGCTCAACCTCGATCTCAACTGCCCGCGCTTTGTCGACGAGCCGTGCATGCGCATCGAGCAAGGTCGCCATCCGGTGGTTGAACAGGTGCTGAGTACGCCGTTCGTGGCCAACGACCTGAACCTTGACGATGCCACACGGATGCTGGTGATTACCGGCCCGAACATGGGCGGTAAATCGACCTATATGCGCCAGACGGCGTTGATTGTTCTGCTCGCGCACATTGGCAGCTTTGTTCCGGCTAAAAGCTGCGAACTGTCGTTGGTTGACCGCATATTCACCCGTATTGGCTCCAGCGATGACCTCGCTGGAGGGCGTTCGACATTCATGGTCGAGATGAGCGAAACCGCGAATATTCTGCACAACGCCAGCGAACGCAGCCTGGTGCTGATGGACGAAGTGGGTCGTGGCACCAGCACCTTCGACGGCTTGTCGCTGGCGTGGTCGGCGGCCGAGCAGCTGGCCAAACTGCGCGCTTATACGCTGTTTGCCACCCACTACTTCGAGCTGACGGTTCTGCCAGAGAGCGAGCCGATTGTCGCCAACGTGCACCTGAGCGCGACCGAGCACAATGAACGGATTGTTTTTTTACACCACGTGCTGCCGGGCCCGGCCAGTCAGAGCTATGGTTTAGCAGTGGCCCAACTCGCCGGTATGCCGGGTGAGGTTATTTTGCGCGCGCGCCAGCATCTGGCACGGCTGGAAGCCACGAGTTTGCCGCATGAAGCGCCACGTGTAGGGCCAGGTGAAGCCCCGGCGCCCATGCAGAGCGACATGTTCGCAAGCCTGCCGCACCCGGTGCTGGAGGAATTGAATAAGATCAATCCGGATGATCTAACTCCGCGAAAAGCGCTAGAACTGTTATATGCATTGAAGACACGGCTCTAACGCGAGCCCAAACAAGCTGTTAGAATCCTGCGCGCTGGAAAATGCCAAACACAAAGCCTGGTGATTTGGAGAGTTTTACCAGCTCAGGGGCTGTTTATGAGGGCAGCCCCCAGCCGTAGCCTGAGGAGAGAATTAGAAATGACCTTCGTCGTCACCGACAACTGCATCAAGTGCAAATACACCGACTGTGTGGAAGTCTGTCCGGTGGACTGCTTCTACGAAGGCCCGAACTTCCTGGTCATCCACCCGGACGAGTGCATTGACTGCGCCCTGTGTGAACCAGAATGCCCGGCCCAAGCGATCTTCTCAGAAGACGAAGTACCTGATGATATGCAGGAATATACTGAGCTCAATGCTGACTTGGCCGAGATCTGGCCGAACATCACCGAGAAGAAAGAAGCACTGGAAGACGCCGAAGAGTGGGATGGCGTGAAAGACAAACTCCAGTACCTGGAACGCTAGTCGTAAGAGCCACAAGGCCTCTGTCGTCTGTATGGCTCGCTGATAACCGTTCAGCGAGCCATTCGTTCACTGCTATACGCATCGCTGCATGCCGTCACCTGTGATCCAGGTGCTGTATACAGCGTTTTGCCTGACTTTATTTCAGGCAAAAAAAAGGGGCGGTTTTACCCGCCCACTCTTTAGTCCCTACTCCCTTTCAATCCTTCATCATCCTGATGAAATCGCATCCTGCGATTGTCCTCGCCACAGTCCTTTGCGACGTGTGTCTGTCCCTCGACACAGTTCTAATAATAGAGTTTTCTGAGCCTCCCACAAGGGGCTACTTTGCCCAAAAGGGCCTGAAAACCTTCAACACAAAATATAAAAACCTTATAAATCATATGGTTACATCTAATCCACATGATTTGAAAGCTTATTGCCTCCGAAAGTTCCTACATTCACTTACAGAGCGTGTAAGCAATCACTTACAAACCTGCGCCCACAAAAAACCGGCCTGAGCCGGTTGTTTGCTGAATAGCTTATTTCACTGGAATAACGAGTCGCTCGACAGGCCATTTTTTTCGAGGATTTCGCGCAAACGCTTGAGCGCCTCAACCTGAATTTGCCGTACACGTTCACGGGTCAAACCGATTTCACGGCCGACCTCTTCCAGGGTACAACTCTCATGACCGCGCAAACCGAAACGACGTCCTACAACTTCACGTTGTTTATCCGTCAGGTCAGACAGCCACTGATCGATGCTCTGCGAGAGATCATCATCCTGCAGCAGCTCACAGGGGTCGGTAGGTCGGTCATCGGTTAAGGTGTCGAGCAAGGTCTTGTCTGAGTCAGCACCGAATGATACGTCGACCGAAGAGACCCGCTCATTAAGGCCTAGCATGCGTTTGACTTCTGCCACCGGCTTCTCCAGCAGGTTGGCAATTTCTTCGGCCGAGGGCTCGTGGTCGAGCTTTTGCGTCAGCTCACGAGCAGCTCGCAGGTAGACATTAAGTTCTTTGACCACATGAATGGGCAGACGAATAGTGCGCGTCTGATTCATGATCGCGCGCTCAATTGTCTGACGAATCCACCACGTAGCGTAAGTTGAGAATCGGAAGCCGCGCTCAGGGTCGAATTTTTCGACGGCGCGGATCAAGCCCAGGTTGCCTTCTTCGATCAGATCAAGGAGCGAAAGGCCACGGTTGACGTAACGTCGGGCAATTTTAACCACCAGACGCAGGTTGCTCTCGATCATCCGTTTGCGCCCAGCCGGATCCCCCTTCTGAGCCAAGCGAGCGTAGTGGACTTCTTCTTCTGGAGTCAGTAACGGCGAAAAGCCGATTTCGTTGAGGTACAGCTGAGTGGCGTCTAGCGCCCGTGTGTAGTCGATGTACTTGTGCTGCTTGCTCGTGGAAGTCTTTGCCTTCGTCCGGGCAGCTGGCTTTTCAGCCTTATTATTAACCCCTTCGTCAAGAACGATGGCGGGCTCCATGAGCAACACCTCGTCACTGACGTCAAACTCCGGCACTTCTTTCTTATTGAGAGCCATTGTTTCTGTCCCTTGCTGAGTTCGACAGCAAGCTCAAGCGCACCCTATTCCTTGGCGACACTTGAGCCCGTCCTTCCTACTTGAAGGAACGGGCCAACAGTGAATCAACGCTTTGGAAGGAACTGCAAAGGATCAACAGGTTTACCTTGACGGCGGATTTCAAAATGTAGCTTCACGCGGTCTGTGCCCGTTGAACCCATTTCAGCAATTCTCTGCCCTGCTTTGACACGCTGTCCTTCCCGTACCAACAGCTTACGGTTGTGGCCGTAAGCACTTACGTAGGTATCGCTGTGTTTGATGATCACCAACTCGCCGTAGCCCCGTAAACCACTCCCAGCGTACACCACGGATCCATCAGACGCAGCTAAAATAGGCTCTCCCAAATTGCCGGCGATATCAATGCCTTTATTCAAACTGCCGTTTGAGGAGAATCGCCCGATTACAGTGCCTTGCGCCGGCCACGCCCAGCCAGAGGCGCTTTTCGAGACGCTTTCGACTTTAGTCGTTGCCGGCGTTGTTACCACCGGCGCAGGTTTGGCAACCGGCCGTGGCTGAGTTGTGGTGGTCGTACGAGGCTTGCTGACATTGGTCACAGTCACCGAACTCGACTTGGACGTGCCGTAGTTGCCGTCAAACCGGATGATCTGGCCAACCCGGATGGTATACGGCGCAACGATGTGGTTACGCGCCGCAAGGGCTTTCCAATCCCAGCCAAAACGAAACGCGATCGAATACAGTGTATCGCCACGGCGCACGCGGTATTGGCCACTGGTGGTTTTAGGACGCGCCGGCGCCGCACTGACCGCGCGACCATTACGGTCGACCACTTGTGCGCCGCCCGAGCTGCTGGCACAGCCAGACAGTAGCAAGGTGAAGACCACGCCACTCAACAGGTAAAACAGTGTGCTGGTGCTGATACGCGATTGAATGGCTGTAAAACTCACCCGTCTCTCCCTTACTGGCGACTTGCTAGGAACCGCTGAGAATAACTGTGGCAGATTGAGGCAACTCAATCCAAAAGCTTCTGGTTACGTTTGGCAAGCCACTCGATGCCAATCACCAGTATTACACCGCTAAGGGCCAACACAATGGCCATCAACAGCTGCGGGTCGTGCCCGCTGACAGTGGCAAACTGGCTGGGCGACAGGTTGCTTTGCAACAACGGAACCTGTTCGCCATGGCTATTAAGCCGCCAGGTCAGGGTTTCTTTCCACGGCCACAGCTTGTTCAGCGAGCCGAGCATAAGGCCGGTGAGAAACGCCAGAACCAGATCGTGCCAACGCGCCAGCATCCACCGCAGCAGCCCGGCAAAACTGACCAGACCCAGCGCACAGCCGCAGGCGAACAGCCCGAGGACGCCCAAGTCGAGGCTTTTGACCGCACCGATAATGAATGGATACAACCCTAGCAGAAGCAGGATAAAGCTACCCGAGATTCCAGGCAGAATCATTGCACAGATAGCAATCGCGCCCGCGAAAAAGATATTCAGCGAGTCAGTGCCCCACTGCACCGGAGACGCCACAGTAATCCAGTAGGCAAATGCCGCGCCCACCGCAAAACTCAGCCAGCGGCCCGGGCTCCAGCGCTGAATTGAGCGCGCGACCAGATGCGATGAAACCAGCACCAGACCAAAAAAGAATGACCATACCGGAATCGGGTGGGTGTCGAGCAAGTAGGTAATCGCGCGCGCCAGGGTCACTACGCTGGTAAGAATACCGGCGAGCAAAGTCAGCAGAAATGTCAGATTGGCGGCTTGCCACGCCTCGGCAATACGGCCGCGCAGAAATAACGTAAAAGCGCCCGGCAAACCGGAAATAGAGCGCAGCAGTTCTTCATAGATACCGCTGATAAACGCAATTGTGCCGCCGGATACGCCCGGCACAACATCCGCAGCCCCCATAGCAATGCCTTTCGCATACAACAATAGGTGCTTTTTCATAAATTCGATCTACGTGAAAAATCAGGCCAAGGGGCCATTAAGCAAAGGTACAAAACGCACGGCATCGAGAACGTGGCGCGAGAAACCATCTTCTTCGCGGACAATCAGCATCAACTGCTGAACATCACCCGTCCCCACGGGAATCACCAAGCGCCCGCCCGGCGCCAATTGGTCGAGCAGAGCCTGCGGTACATCGGCCGCAGCGGCTGTGACAATAATGCCGTTGTAAGGCGCGAGCGCCGGCCAGCCTTCCCAGCCATCACCCCAGCGAAAGACCACGTTACGCAGATTCAGTTCAACCAGACGCTCTTTGGCGCGGTCTTGCAGGCCCTGAATACGTTCAACCGTAAACACCCGCTCTACCAACTGGGAAAGAATCGCAGTTTGATAACCAGAGCCCGTGCCGATCTCGAGCACTTTGTCGAGCGGCCCGGCAGCGAGCAACAACTCACTCATGCGCGCCACCATGTAAGGCTGGGAGATAGTCTGGTTATGGCCGATCGGCAACGAGGTGTCTTCGTAGGCGCGATGCGCCAGCGCCTCATCAACAAACAGATGACGTGGCGTGCGGCGGATTACTTCAAGCACTTGTGCGTTGGACAAGCCTTCTTCATACAACCGTTGGATCAAGCGCTCACGTGTGCGCTGGGAAGTCATACCGATGCCGTGGCGATTCATTTCATCTCGCTCTCGAATTATCAATTTAAACGCTCCAGCCAGGTCTGCAGGCTGCTAAAGCCTTCCTGAAAGGTGCGATCAAGCTGTAAGGGTGTAATCGACACGTAGCCGTTCATTACCGCATGAAAGTCTGTACCGGGGCCACCGTCTTCGACATCGCCGGCCACTGCAATCCAGTAACCTTCCTTGCCCCGTGGATTGACGTCCTTAATCGGTGCGGCGGCACGTGCGCGATCACCCAGACGGGTCAACTGAATACCGCGAATATGATCGAGCGGCAAATTCGGCACGTTTACATTAAGCACAGTGCGCGGCGGCAGTTCGAGCTGCTCATGCGCCTCAATCAGCTGACGGGCAAAATAGGCGGCGGTGGGCAGGTTCTCGGCCTGACGGGACAACAGCGAGAATGCAAAGGCCGGCTTCTGCAGAAACCGGCCTTCAAGGGCCGCTGCCACCGTACCGGAATACAGCACGTCGTCGCCCAGATTGGCGCCCAGATTAATGCCTGATGCGACCATATCAATACCCTGCGGCAACAGACCGTTGAGGCCCAGATGCACGCAATCGGTAGGCGTACCGTTAACGCTGATGTAGCCGTTGGCCAGCGTTTGCGGGTGCAGAGGCCTGTCCAGCGTCAGTGAACTACTGGCGCCGCTTTTGTCCTGATCGGGCGCAATTACCGTGCACTCGGCATAATCAGCCAACGCCGCGTGCAGCGCAGCCAAGCCCGGGGCGGCTACACCGTCATCATTTGAAATCAGAATACGCATGGGGTTTCCGTCGGCCCTGCAGGCAGCAAATCGACAAGCTCACGCACCACAACGGTGGCAAAGCATCCCGCCGGCAGGACGAATTCCAGTTGCAAAATATCAGGCTCGGGATAATGCCACGTCAAACCGCCGATGGGCAGTCGAAGAATGCGTCGTTCATGACTCATACCCGCCGCAACCAGCCAATCCACAAGCGATTGCTCGCCAGAAAAAATATTTTCCTCAAGCTTCAGGGTCTCGCCGGCCGTGGTTGTTTCGCCTGCGCCGCACAGCGGACCGGTCGGGTGCACATCGAGAATGGCCAGACGCGGATCAGAGCACTGCTCCTCGCCTGCCGGGAAAAAGCTGCGACTGTCGGTGAACGCCAGCAAGTCGCCTACCTGCGCGGTATTCCAGTTGCCCTGAGCAACACGCGCTGCCAGCACCTGATTGAACAGATAACTGCGCCCGGCGGACAAAATACGCGAGCGCACATTACGCTGGCCGGGCAAATCTCCGCGCTTGGCAAACTGACGGGCGTCGAACAGGTTGCCGCCTTCATGGCCAAAGCGCTGCAAGCCAAAATAGTTGGGCACGCCCTGCTGCTTGATCTGCTGCAAGCGCGCATCGAGCTGCGCTATATCTGCGTTAAGGCCGGTCAGGCGCAGGGTGAAGCCATTGGCCGAATGCGCACCGCGCTGGAGTTTGCGCGAGTGGCGGACCTGCTTGAGGATACGCAGGCTGTCATCTTCAGCGCTGGCCAGATCAGGATTGTCCTTGCCCGGCAGATGCAGGCTGAACCACTGACGGGTCAGGGCCTGACGATCCTTGAGACCGGCATAGCTGATGTTGCGCTGCGAAACCTTGGCCGCCTTGCCCAGCCGACGCGCAGCTTCCTCGGTGTTGAGGCCGCGCTTCTCGACCCATAGCCACAGGTGCTCGCCCTGGCCCGACAACGGGATATCAAGGACTTCATCAACCTGAAAATCTTCTGCGCTGGCTTTTAATACCGCTTGCCCGCAGGCATCGCCATAGGCGCGGGGGCCGAGCAGTTGCAATTCATTCATGGTTTGACCAACAGGGCGACAGCGTGCACCGCAATGCCTTCTTCGCGGCCGGTGAAGCCAAGTTTCTCGGTGGTGGTCGCTTTGACGTTAACCTGATCCAGCTGGACCTCAAGGTCGGCCGCAATCAGCGCGCGCATGCTGTCGATGTGC
>MDTG01420832.1_pt1 | contig 27115 bp, 43 predicted proteins | sample 811421 | NCBI WGS metagenome assembly MDTG01 (sample SAMN05326645, study PRJNA326480) | marine metagenome | isolation source: seawater | place: Pacific Ocean: South East | collected 2011
AACTCCAATAGCAATGGAAAAAGAATTAAGATTTGCTATTAGAGAAGGTGGGCACACGGTTGGTGCAGGCGTAGTAACTGAAATTAAAGAATAGAAGAATGAATAAAATTAGAATTAGAATAAAGGCTTACGATCATATGCTGTTGGATAAATCAACAGAAAAGATTGTCCGTACAGCAAAAAATACAGGAGCTCTAGTTCTTGGTCCTATACCGCTTCCAACAAAGAGAAGTGTGTATACGGTTAATAGGTCTGTTCATGTTGATAAAAAATCAAGAGAACAGTTTCAAATAAAAATACATAAAAGAATAATTGATTTATTGAATTCTTCTTCAAAGACTGTAGATGCACTTATGAAATTAGATATGCCTGCAGGTGTTGATATTGAAATTAAATCATAGATTATAAAATGGAAGATAAAGATATTAAAAAAGAAATGCTTGATAATGAATCTAATGATAATGAATTAGATTCTGATTCAAAGATAGAATCGGAGCCAGTCTCTGAATCAGCTGATAATTTAAATGTTGAAAATGATTCTGATTCAAAAGAAAATTCTGGAACTGAATTACCCTTTATTATTGGAACTAAAGTAGGTATGACCCAGATTTTTTCATCTAACGGTACTGTCTACCCTGTTAGCGTAATCCAAGCAGGGCCATGCACAGTAACTCAAATAAAAACTAGTAAAACAGATGGTTATAATTCAGTTCAACTTGGCTATGGTAGTAAAAAAGAATCTAAAACAAATAAATCTTTATTAGGTCATTTTAAAAAAAGTGGTTCTGATTCAAAAAAACATTTGAAAGAATTTAGATATGAAGATTCTGATAGCATAAGCTTAGGTTCAGAAATACTCTTAAACCAATTTAATGTTGGTGATATCTTAAATATAACTGGAGTATCTAAAGGTAAGGGGTTTGCTGGCCACATGAAAAGACATAATTTTAGTGGTGGAAGAGCTTCACATGGTAAAAATAGTGTTATGAGAAAGGCTGGATCTATTGGTGCTGGTACTTCTCCTGGAAGGGTATGGAAAGGCACTCGTATGGCTGGAAGAATGGGTACAGATAAGGTTACAGTTAAAAATTTAGAATTAATTAAAGTTGATTCAGAAAAAAATCTATTATTTGTTAATGGTTCTATACCAGGGCCTAATAAAAATATAATTTATATATCTAGGGCAAATTATGAAAGTTGATTTATATAATAAGAAAGGTAAGAAAACATCTAAGATAGACCTTAATGATAAGGTTTTTTCTATAAAGCCTAATGAGCATACTATTTATTTAGCTGTTAAGTCAGAATTAGCAGCAAATAGGCAGGGTACTTCTAGTTCTAAAACTAGAGGAGAGGTCAGAGGTGGTGGTGCAAAGCCTTGGAAACAAAAGGGAACTGGTCGTGCCAGGGTAGGTTCCAGTAGAAATCCATCAAGGGTTCACGGAGGATCAGCCTTTGGGCCAGAGCCAAGGCAATATAATGATAAGGTAAATAAAAAGGTTAAGATTCTTGCTCGGAAAAGTGCTTTATCACAAAAAATAAAGTCAAATTTGTTTAAAGTAGTTGATGACTTATCCATGGATTCGTTTAAAACTAAAGATTTTAATCAAATTTTGAATAATTTAGAAATGAAAAATTCAAAACTAACTATGATTGTTGGAAATTATAATGAAAATTTATATTTGAGTTGTAGAAACCTTAATGTTATTAATTTAGTTTCTGTCAAAAACTTTTCAACTTATGATATTGTTAATTCCAATATGCTACTTTTAGATAAGGCGGGTGTAGAATTTTTAAATGAAAGTTTATAAAACTATGAATAATTCTAATATAATATTAAACCCTATATTGACTGAAAAGAGTTCTACCTTGATGGAGACTCTAAATCAGTATGTATTTAAGGTCAATGTAAGTGCTAATAAAATTCAGATTAAATCAGCATTAGAAAAAAGATTTAATGTAACTATTACTAAGGTAACTACTATGAATTTTAAAGGTAAGGTTAAGAATACTACAATTAAGAGTGGAGGTCACGTTCTTAGAAGCTCTGGTAAGAGAGATTCTTGGAAAAAAGCTATTGTGACTTTAAAGGATGGTGATAAAATTAATTTAGTAGATGGAGATTTTAGTTAGATATGTCTAATATTAAAAAATTGAAACCTGATACTCCGAGTAGAAGATATATGTCGATATCTTCTTTTGAGGAAATTACGAAAAGTAAGCCTGAAAGAAAATTGACTGTTGCTTTACGAAAAACTGGAGGTAGAAATAATTTAGGTCGAATCACTTCAAGGAGAAGAGGTGGAGGGCATAGACGTAGATATAGAATTATAGATTTTAAAAGAAATAAGTTTGATGTTAAGGGTAAGGTGATAGCTATTGAGTATGATCCTAATAGATCTGCGAGAATTGCTTTAATTGAGTATGAAGATGGAGATAGAAGATATATTCTGGCTCCTGATGGTTTAAAAGTAAACACCTCTATTATTTCATCTAGAGATAATAAAGTCCCTTTTAAAACGGGTAATAGTACATGCTTAAGAAGTATACCTGAGGGATTGTTGGTGCATAATATTGAATTAAAACCATTAAAGGGTGCTCAATTGGCACGAAGTGCTGGTGCATATGCTAAAATAATGGCAAAAGATAATAATATGGTTACTGTTAAATTGCCATCAGGTGAAATGAGAATGATACATGAAAACTGCCAGGCTACAATAGGAGTAGTTGGTAACAAGAATCATGAAAATATAAAAATTGGTAAAGCTGGAAGATCAAGATGGTTAGGAAGGAGACCTAAGGTTAGAGGTGTCGTTATGAATCCTGTTGATCATCCGCATGGAGGAGGTGAAGGAAGAACTTCTGGTGGAAGGCATCCTGTTTCTCCATGGGGTACACCAGCGAAAGGTTATAAAACACGTAAGAAAAATAAGCAATCAAATAAATTTATTGTTAAGAGGAGAAAGTAGAATATGTCAAGATCTTTAAAAAAGGGTCCATATATTGATTTTAAATTAGAAAAAAAAGTAGATAAGTTGAATGATTCTAATAAAAAAGAAGTTGTTAAAACTTGGGCAAGACGATCTACAATTCCTCCATCATTTGTAGGGCATACTTTTGCTGTTCATAATGGTAATAAATTTATACCTGTTTATATTAGTGAAAATATGGTGGGACATAAATTAGGAGAATTTGCTCCAACAAGATTATTTAGGTTACATTCTGGAGATAGAAAAAAATAGATTATGGAAACGACTGTTAAATTAAAATATATAAAACAATCACCAAAAAAAATTAGATTTGTTTTAAATGATATCAGAGGTTCAAAAGTTAATACAGCATTGAATAAATTGGATAAATTAAATAAAAAAGCAGCTTTTTCAATTGCTAAAGCAATAAGGTCTGGATTATCTAATTTATCAAATAATAATAATGATGATAATATTAATGAAAGTGATTATTATATATTTGAAGCTTTTGTAGATCAGGGACCTGTTATGAAGAGGTTTAGACCTGCGGCTATGGGTAGAGCTACTCCCATTTTAAAAAGGTCTAGCCATTTAACGTTAACATTAAAAAAAGATAGTTCTAATTAAGGAGTATATGTTTTGGGACAAAAAAGTAATCCAATAGGTTTAAGATTAGGTATTAATAAGTCGTGGGACTCTGTTTGGTTTGATGAAAAGAATTTTGCTGATCGAATTAAAGAAGACTTGGTTATAAGGAACTATGTTTTTAATAGATATCCTTCAGCAAGTATATCGAAAGTTTTAATTAATAGAACATCTGAAAAAGCATCTGTCAATATAAATACTGCTAGACCAGGTCTTATTATAGGTAAAGGTGGAGTAGAAGTAGATTCATTAAAAAAGGCTTTAAATAAGCTTATTGGATATGATGTTCAAGTGAATGTTTCTGAAATTAAAAGACCTGCATTAGTCTCAAAGTTAGTAGGTCAAAATATTGCTCAGCAGTTAGAAAAGAAAGTTAATTATAGAAGAGCAGTTAAAAAATCTATACAGAGCACTATGCAGCTAGGAGCAGGAGGAATAAGAGTTTGTATTGCTGGTCGTTTAAATGGTGCTGAAATTGCAAGGAGTGAGACTTTTAGGGAGGGGAGGGTTCCTCTTCATACTCTAAGGTCTGATATTGACTATGCTCATGTTGAAGCGAATACAGCTTATGGTATTATTGGAATAAAAGTTTGGATTTTTAACGATAAAATATAGAGAGTAGATTAAGAAATGTTATCACCAAAAAAAGTTAAAAGAAGAAAAGTACAAAAAGGCAGAATGAAAGGAATGTCAAATAGAAGCAATAAAGTTGCTTATGGCACTTATGGCCTTAAAGCTCTTGAGTCTGGCTGGATAACAAGTAGGCAAATAGAGGCAACTAGAATTTCAATATCTCGTAGAGTACGTAAGTTAGGTAAAATGTGGATTAGAATCTTTCCCGATAAGCCTATTACAAAAAAACCAGCAGAAACTAGGATGGGTAAAGGTAAGGGTTCTCCTGAATATTGGGTTTCAGTAGTTAAGCCTGGTAGAATATTATTTGAAATTGATGGATTGGATTTGGATCAGGCTAAGGAAACTTTTAGGGCATGTTCTCATAAATTGCCGATTAAAACTAAAATGGTTCCTAGAAGGGAATTTAAATAAATGGCTAAAGAAAAAAATATTAAGGATATGACTTTAGAAGAATTAACGTCTAAGCTTAGTGATTGTAATGAATCATTATTTAATTTAAGATTTCAAAGATCTCTACAGCAGCTAGAACAGCCTGAAATAATAAGTAAAACAAAAAAAGAAATTGCAAGAGTTAAAACTTATATAAGACAATATCAGCTAAATATTAAATAAAAATGGATAATAAAAATAAAAGAAGACAATTAATAGGAACTGTTTCATCTAATAAAATGGATAAAACAATAGTTGTAATGGTCCAAAGAAAAGTTCCTCATCCAGTATATGGCAAATATATTAATAAGACTAAGAAATATTATGCTCATGATCCAAAAAATTTATGTTCATTAGGTGATATTGTTGTAATCGAAGAATCAAAACCTATGAGCAGATTAAAAAGATGGTGTGTAAAAAATATTCAAGAAAAGGCAATTAGTTAAACTATGATACAACAAGAGACAAGATTAAAAGTAGCTGATAATTCAGGAGCAAAAGAAGTTTTGTGTATTAAGGTTTTAGGTGGATCAAAAAAAAGATATGCAAAAACAGGTGATTTAATTATCATTACTGTTAAAAAAGCAATACCCGGATCTAATGTAAAAAAAGGAGAAGTTCATAGAGCTGTTGTTGTTAGAACAAGAAAAGAGCGTAAAAGAAAAGATGGTTCATATATTAGATTTGATGATAATGCAGCTGTTTTGGTTAATGATAACAAAGAGCCAAAAGGGACAAGGGTTTTTGGTCCAGTTGCTAGAGAATTAAGAGAAAAAAAGTTTATGAAAATACTTTCTTTAGCTCCAGAGGTAATATAAAATGAATAGAATAAAAAAAGATGATAATGTAAAAGTAATATCTGGGAATTATAAGGGGCAGACAGGTAGAGTTTTACGATTATCAGCCATGAATGATAGGGCTTTAGTTGAAGGCATTAATAAAGTAAAAAAACATATGAGGCCTAGTCAGGAAAATCCTCAAGGTGGAATTGTAGAGAAGGAAATGTCAATTCATTTATCTAATTTGATGCTATTAGATAAATCAAAACCAGTAAAAGTTGGATTTAAAATTTTAGATAATGGCAAGAAAGTTAGAGTAAATAGAAAAAATAATAATATTATTAAATAAAAATTATGGCAGAGCAAAAATATATACCAAGGTTAAAGACCCAGTATGAAAAAGAGATAGTTTCTAAACTAGGAAAAGATCTAGAAATAAAAAATAAAATGAGTATACCTAAAATTTTAAAAATTTCTATTAACATGGGGATAGGTGATGCTAGGGAAAATAAAAACAGTCTGAAACAGGCAGTAGAAGAATTAACTAATTTAGCAGGCCAGCAAGCTGTTATTACTCGTGCAAAAAAAGCTATCTCTAATTTTAAGTTGAGAGAGGGTGACCCCGTTGGTCTTAAGGTTACTCTTAGAGGAGATAGAATGTATGAATTTCTTGATAGATTAATTTCAGTAGCAATTCCAAGAATTAGAGATTTTAGAGGATTGCCATCAAAAGGATTTGATAAATTTGGTAATTATAATTTCGGCATAACTGAGCAGATTGTATTTCCTGAGATTGACTATGATAAGGTTAGTACAATAAGGGGTATGAATTTAACAATTGTTACTACTGCTCAAGATAGTTTAGGAACACACAGCTTATTAAAAGCATTTGGTTTTCCGATAGAAAATTTAGACTAAAAAATATAAGGTAGATTATGGCAAAAAAATCTAAAGTAGTTAAAAATATACAAAGACAAAAATTAGTTGATAGATTTGCTTCTAAGAGAGCTGAATTGCTAGCTATTGTTAAAAGTCCTAAAACCTCTTTTTCTGAGAAGAGATTAGCATATCAGAAATTAGAAAAAATGCCTAGAGATGCTAATCCTATTCGTTTAAGGAATAGATGTAATTTAACGGGAAGACCCAGAGGTGTATATAGAAGATTTGGTTTATCTAGAATTAGTTTAAGGGAAATGGTTAATAATGGATTAATACCAGGAGTATCAAAAGCAAGTTGGTAAAATACCACTTAATTTAATAAGGAATATTTATATGAGTATGAGTGACCCAATATCAGATTTTTTAACTAGAATAAGAAATGCACATATGGCAAATAAGCCTTGGGTTGAGATACCTTCTTCAAATTTGAAGATTAGAATTGCATATATTCTTAAAGAAGAAAAATTTATAAGAGATTACGTTTTGATTAAAGATAATAAACAAAACGTACTTAGGTTATATTTGAAATATGATTATGATAATAGGCCTGTAATTCATGGTTTAAGGCGTATTAGCAAGCCTGGGTGTAGAAAGTATTTACCTTCAAAAAATAAATTCAGAGTTCTTAATGGTATGGGTATATCTATATTAACTACATCAAAAGGTGTGATGTCAGATAAAAAAGCTAAGAAATTAAATGTTGGTGGAGAGGTTCTATGTCAAGTATGGTAAAAAAAGAGGGGAAAATATAATGTCAAATATTGGCAAACAACCGATTTTAATTCCTGATGGTGTTAATGTTAATATCAGCGGTACTAATATTGTTATTAAAGGATCTCTAGGAGAATTGAAGTTTGATTTTAATTCTGGAATTTCTGTAAAATCTGAGGATAATAAAATAATTATTACAAGAAAATCTAATGATAAGAAATACAAAGAATTACATGGTTTATCTAGAGCATTAGTCCAGAATATGGTCGATGGAGTTAATACAGGTTTTTCAAAAGAACTTACATTGGTAGGTGTAGGGTATACTGTTGAGAAAAAAGGAGATTTTTTATTAGTAAATGCAGGTTATTCTCACCCAATATATTTACAAATACCTGAAAATATAACTATAGATGTTCCAAGTGCAACATCAGTAATAGTAAAAGGAATTAATAAACAGAATGTTGGTGATGTTGCAGCAAAAATTAGACAGATACGTAAGCCTGAGCCTTATAAAGGTAAAGGTATTAAATACTTAGATGAAAGAATCAGAAGAAAAGCTGGTAAAACAGTTGGAGCAGGAGCAGGATAATCATATGGCAAAAACAAATATAAAAAGAAAAAATTGGTTAAGAAAAAAAGTTCGTACTAGAAATTCTTTAGGGATTATTGGTAAGTACCCAAGGTTAGTTGTTTTTAAATCTAATAAGCATATTTATGGTCAGTTAATAGATGATAATAAAGGACATACATTATTATCTAGTTCTACTATGGATAAAAAATTATCTGATGGTTTGAAATCAGCTAAAACTAAAATTGATCAAAGTAAAATTATAGGTTTAGAATTAGCTAAAAAAATAAAAGCTAGTAAGATAAAAAAAATTGTTTATGATAGAAATGGTTATAGGTATCATGGAAGAGTAAAGGCGATAGCTGATTCAATGAGAGAAAATGGTGTTAATTTTTAAATAAAGGTTTTTATGAATAATAATATAATTAATCCAACTGATTTGCAATTAAATGATGAAACTGTAGTTGAAATAAAAAGAGTTTCAAAAGCTACAACAGGTGGTAGAAGAATGAGATTTAGATCTATAGTAGTTGTGGGTGATGGTCAAGGTCATTTAGGGATAGGGTTTGGAAGAGCAAATGAAGTTGCAGCAGCTGTTGATAAAGCAAAGAATACAGCAAAGAAAAATATTTTCAAAGCTCCTATTATCAATGGTACTATACCTCATAGGTTAGATATTAAGTTTGGATCGGTAAAACTTATGCTAAAACCAGCTTCACCTGGTACTGGTATTATAGCGGGTGCTTCTGTGAGATCATTAATGGAACAAATTGGGATTACTGATATTTTAACAAAAAATACAGGTTCAACTAATCCAATCAATGTTGTGAAAGCTGTTGAACATGGACTTAAGGAATTGCGAGACCCTATTATGGTTGCAAGACAAAGAGGAATCAAATTACAGGAATTATTTAATTAGATGTCAAAAAATAAAAATAATAAAGTAGAAATTAAACTAGTAAAAAGCGCAATAGGCTATAATGTTAAGAAAAAAAGAACATTAGAAGCATTGGGTTTGACTAAAATGAATAAGAAAGTTGTTAAAAATAAAGATAGTGCAATTGAAGGTATGCTTAAACAAGTTTTTCACTTAGTCGAAGTTAAGGAGTTATCATGAGTTTTAAATTAACACCAATGCCAGGATCTACAAAAACTAGAAAAAGAATAGGCCGTGGTAATGCATCAGGTCAAGGTAGAACTGCTGGTAAAGGACATAATGGTTATAAGTCAAGATCTGGTACTAAAGCAAAATTACATTTTGAAGGTGGACAAACTCCATTAGCAAGACGTTTACCTAAAAGGGGTATGAAGATTTTTTCAAAAAGCTACAGACATAAAACACCCTATCAGATCGTTAACCTTGGTGATTTATCATCGTTAAAAGTTTCTAAAATTGATTCTAAAATTTTATTTGAAAAAGGTTTTATAAAAAAAATAGATGTTCCTGTTAAAATTCTAGCCAATGGAGAATTTGATAAAAAAATGGAATTTTCTTTTAATATGTTTAGTAAAAATGCAATTGATAAGATTGAAAAATTAGGTGGAAAGGTTATTTTTATTTAATGAAAAAAATCATTAATATATTTAAAGTAGCTGATTTAAGAAAAAAATTAGCCTTTACTGCGGGTCTTTTGCTTATTTATAGATTAGGAGGGAAAGTTCCTGTACCTGGTATTGATAAAAGTGCATTAAAGGCTTATATGGAAGGTGCAATTGGTCAGAATTCTTTACTAGGTTTATATGACACTTTTGTTGGTGGATTCTTTTCTCAAGCATCTATATTCACATTAGGTATTATGCCATACATATCTGCTTCTATTATTATTCAGCTTTTAGGTGCAGTAATCCCATATTTTCAAAGGCTGCAGAAAGAGGGAGAACTTGGTAGAAGAAAAATTATTCAATTGACAAGATATGGAACAGTTATTATCGCTACAATGCAATCTATAGGTGTTTCTGTATATTTATCAAGTTTAACTGCTCCAAATTCTGATATTCCAATAGTTACTATTTCACCTCTTGCATTTTATTTTGTTACTATAATTACTTTAGTAACTGGTACAATATTTATAATGTGGTTAGGTGAGCAGATTTCGGATTATGGATTAGGTAATGGTATTTCATTAATTATTATGTGTGGTATATTAGCTAATTTACCATTTGTTTTGCAGTTAGAGTGGGACTCTGGTAATATGTCAGAAAGTCCATATAGGTATATAGTATTACTAATTTTAATGTTTTTAATTACTTTATTTGTTGTTTGTATTACAACAGGTACAAGAAAAATTCCAGTACAGTATGCAAAAAGAGTTGTAGGTAGAAAAGTATATGGGGGGCAGGCTACACATATCCCCTTAAAAATATTAACAACAGGAGTAATGCCTATAATTTTTGCACAGGCATTAATGTTTGTTCCCAATACTCTTGCTTCTTTTTGGCCTGATAGTGGTTTTAGCGATTTTATGAATAGTGTATTTTCTCCAACTCATGCTGTATATAATATTTTCTTTGCTATCTTAATTATTGTATTTACTTATTTTTATACAGCTATTGCATTTAATCCTGTTGATGTTGCAGATAATATGAAAAAGCAAGGTGGTTTTATTCCTGGGGTTAGGCCAGGAAAAGCAACAGCTGACTATATTGATAAAATTTTAACTCGAGTTACTTTACCTGCATCATTATTTTTAGGTTTAATTGCAGTCTTACCAGCTATTTTGTTTTCATTGTTCAATGAAGAGGTCAGTTATTCTTTAATGGCATTTTATGGAGGAACAAGTTTAATAATTATTGTTGGAGTTGCATTAGATACTTTGCAGCAAATAGAATCTCATTTATTAATGAGAAATTATGATGGCTTTTTGAAAAGTGGTAGAATAAGAGGTAGGAGTAAACGTTACTAGTAACTATTTAATTGGTAAGTATATAGTATGATTTTTTTAAAAAATAATTCTGAAATTGAAAAATTATATTATGCTGGTCAAATTGTTAAAGAAACGTTGCTTATGTTAGAGGAAAATATTGTTCCTGGTGTGACTACTTTGGATTTAGATAAAATGGCAGAAGAATTTATTTTATCTAAAAAATCAAAACCTGGCTTTAAGGGCCTTTATGGTTATCCTTTTACATTATGTACTTCTGTTGATGATGAAGTTGTTCATGGTTTACCGAATAATGAAAAATTAGAACAAGGTCAAATCGTAGGAATTGATGTTGGCTCTATATATGATGATTATTATGGTGATCATGCTAAAACTTTCTCAGTAGGAACTGTTGATTTACAAACAAAAAAATTGATGGATATAACAAAGGAATGTTTGTATAAAGGAATAGAACAAGCTCAGATTGGAAATAGAATAGGAGATATTGGATATGCTATTCAACAGCATGCAGAAAATCATGGTTTTAGTGTAGTAAGAGAATTAGTTGGACATGGCATAGGTAAAAAATTACATGAAGAACCACAAGTCCCAAATTTTGGTGTAAAAGGGAATGGTGTATTAATTGAAGATGGTATGTGTTTAGCTATTGAGCCAATGATTAATATGGGATCTTGTGAAGTGTATACTAAACCTGATGATTGGACAATTTGTACGAAAGATGGAAAATTATCTGCTCATTTTGAGCATTCTATTGCTATTACAAAAAATGGAATAAAAATATTAAGTAAATAAAAATTATGGCTAAAGAAAAAAACATAGAAGTTGATGGTGAAATAGTTGAAACATTGCCTAATGCGATGTTCAAAGTTATTTTAGAAAATGGTCATGAAGTATTAGCTCATGTATCAGGAAAAATGAGAATGCACTATATTAAAATTTTACCAGGTGATAAAATTAAACTTGAATTATCACCATATGATTTATCAAGAGGAAGGATAACGTTTAGGTATTAAATGAAAGTAAGAGCATCAGTAAAAAAAATATGTAATAAATGCCAAATCATTCGAAGACATGGTATTGTTAGAGTTATCTGTGAGAACCCTAAACATAAACAAAGACAGGGTTAATTAGATACTTATTTAAATAAGGAGGTTAAGTTTGGCTAGAATATCAGGAGTAGATTTACCAAGAAATAAATCTATAGCTATAGCTTTATCATATATATATGGTATAGGTCAGTTTCAATCTAAAAAAATTTTAGATTCAATAGGTATAGATCATAGTGTGAAAACTGGGGATTTATCTGAAGAACAAATTTTATCTATTAGGAATGAAATTGATGATAATTTTACAGTTGAAGGTGAGTTAAGGAGTCAGGTTGGTAGAAATATTAAAAGATTAATTGATGTAGGAACATATAGAGGATCAAGGCATAAAAATGGTTTACCAGTTAATGGTCAAAATACAAAAAATAATGCTAGAACTCGAAAAGGAAAGAAGAGAACAGTTGCAAATAAGAAAAAAGCAGTATAGGAGATTTAGTTTATAATGGCTCAAAAGAAAATACATAGAAAAAAGAAAAAAACAAAAGTTGATCCAGAAGGTATAGCATTTATTAAGTCTACATTTAATAATACTATAATATCCCTTACTGATAAGTATGGAAATTCTATTTCCTGGTCTAGCTCAGGCTCTGTTGGATTTAAAGGATCAAGGAAAAGCACTCCTTTTGCAGCAGCTCAAGCTGCTGAAAAAGCTGGTGCGGAAGCAATTTCAAGAGGTTTAGTTAGTGTAGAAGTAAGAGTTAAAGGTCCTGGAGGGGGGAGAGAATCAGCAGTGAGAGCATTAAAAGCTTGTGGTCTTAATATTACTGCAATTATGGATGTTACTCCTATACCTCATAATGGTTGTAGGCCTCCTAAAAAAAGAAGAGTATAAATAAAAATGGAGAAATTTTAATTATGGCTAGATATAATGGACCAAGAGCACGAGTTTGTAGGAGACTCGAATATCCTGTTTTTGAATCATCTAAGTTTTCTGCGATGCGTAAAAACTATCCTCCTGGTCAGCATGGACCAAATAAAAGACGTTCAAAATTATCTAATTATGGTATTCAGTTACGAGAAAAGCAGAGAATTAAATATCTTTATGGAGTACTTGAAAAGCAATTTAGAAATTATTTTAAAAAGGCTGCTTCAAAAAAAGGTGAAACAGGTCATAATCTATTAATTTTATTAGAATCTAGGTTAGATAATACAGTTTATAGATTAGGATTGGCTCCAACAAGACGTTCTGCTAGACAATTAATTAATCATAAACATTTTTTAGTTAATAATAAGGTTGTTAATATACCTTCTTATATCCTAAGTGATGGTGATGTTATACAAGTTAGAGATAAAAGTAAAAGATTCGCTATTTTTCAAGAATCTATGAGAAGGATACAAGGAGATAATCCAGCTCCTTGGTTAACTATAGATAAAAGTAAATTAAATGGAATTTTTAATAATATCCCAACAAGGGATGAAATTCCAGAAACAGTAAATGAACAATTAGTTGTTGAATTATATTCAAAATAAAATAATAAGGATATTAAAATAATGAATAATAAATATTTTCAAGACATTAAAGTCACTATCGATGAGGAGTCAAAAAATAAAGCTACTTTTAGTGCTGAACCATTTGAAAGAGGTTATGGGGTTACTATAGGTAATGGGCTTAGAAGAACTTTATTAACAGCTTTACCTGGTGCAGCAATCACTTCCTTAAAAATAGATGGCATTTCGCATGAGTTTACTACACTAAAGGGAGTATCAGAAGATATTTGTGATATTATTTTGAATCTTAAAAAAGTTAGATTTAAGTTAACTGATGATTCTGCATCATCAGATTTAATTAATTTTGATATCCAAGGTCCAACATCTTTAAAAGCCTCTAAGCTAAATGAGTATCTTAATGAATTTGAAGTCTTAAATGGTAAAGAGCATATTGCAACTATTAATTCTAAAGAAAAAATTAATTTTGAAATTAGAGTTTCAAGAGGAAAAGGTTATGCTACTGCTGATAAAAATAAAAGATCAGATGATGCAATCAATACAATTCCTATTGATTCTATATATAATCCCATTACTAATGTTGCATGGGATGTTCAAACTCTTCCTGCATCTATAGAGGGTCATGAAAAATTAACTTTAGAAGTTGAATCAGATGGTTCAACAACAGCAAAAGATGCTTTAAATCATGCAGCAAAAATAATGGCACAGCATTTATCTTTTTTCTTATTTGATGATTCAGCTAGTATTAGAGCTGTAAATGATGAAGAACTAAATGAAGCGTTAGAAGTAAAAAGTATTTTATCAAAATCAATTGATGAAATGGAATTATCGGTTAGAAGTCATAATTGTTTACAGGCTGCAGGTATTTATACTATAGCAGAGCTTGTTTCTAAGGAAGAATCAGAAATGTTAAAATTTAAAAATTTTGGTAGAAAATCTTTAACTGAGCTTACTGAAAAATTAACAGCATTAGAGCTTAGGTTTGGTATGGATATTTCTATATATATGGAGGATTAGTATTAAATGAGACATTTTAAAAGAGGTAGGAAATTAAATAGAACTGCTAGTCATAGATCTGCTTTGTTAAGTAATCTAGCATCTGCTTTTGTTATTAATAAGCATATTATTACCACACAGCCTAAAGCTAAAGAATTAAGAGGTTTTGCTGAACGATTGATTACTTATGCTAAAAAAGATTCTTTACATGGACGAAGATTAATATTGAAAAATATTAAAGGTAAAAATAGTAAAAAAATAGCAGATATTTTAATACACGATTTGGCACCAAACTATAAGGATAGAAGTGGTGGATATACACGTATTATAAAGTTAGATAATAGAAAAAATGATAATGCGAAAATGTGTATTATCGAGTTTGTAGATTTAAAAATTGATACTGAAGAATCTGTGGCTCCTGAAGTTGAAATAATTTCAGAAAAGACAGAATGATAAAAAAAATCAATATAATTAATTTTAAGTTATTAAGGGCATTGATATTCATTGCCCTTTTTATTTTATATAATAGTTTTATTTTTGGTTCACAAAACATGCTTTTAAATAAGATTGATAATAATTGTATATGGCTTAAAAATGAATCTATTAATGATTCTCTAAATGTTGATAAGGTTATTAATTTTTTAATTACTAATAATATTAATAAAGTTTTTTTAGAGACTTATAGTGATGGAGAAATTTTTGATAATGAAGTATTGAGAACTTTTGAGTCTTCAAATGGTTATTTCAATGATACTTATATATCTAAAGATGATACTACAATAACAAGAGGATATAACCCAATACAAATTGATACTATATATACAACTATTTCCAATGCTGGAGATTATTTTATAGACCAAATTAATAGTCTAGATAATATTAAAATATATGCTTGGTTAAATATGTATAAGCTATGGGATAAAAATTTTTATCCTACAAATAAAAATCATTTTTATTATCAGTGCCCAGAATGTTTAGAAAGTGATATTAACGGTAGGTCAGATAGGTTGATTAAATTAGATAAAATACAATCTTTGGAATGGGAGGGTATTTTTTTATCACCATTACATCCAAATGTTAATAATTATCTTGCAGGTATTGTTAAATCAGTTATTGATAAATATGATTTTGATGGATTATTACTAGATTATATGAGATATCAAAATTATTATTATGGCTATAATGAAAAAGGAGTTAATGAATTTGAAGATATTTATAATATCAATCCACTTGATTTAAATAGAGGTATTATATCAAAGTATTTTGGTTATTCTCAATCAGAGATTGATTCTATTCAAACTATGTGGGATAATTATAGAGAGATTAAAATTACAGAATTAATTAAGGAAATTAATTTAATTATATCTAAAGATTCTTTGAACCATGAAATATTGGTTTCTGGTTATATTAATCCAGAAGAGTCAAAAAACAGGTGGTATCAAGATTGGGCATATTGGTTAAAGAATCAGTTAATAGATTATATAGTGGTAGAAAACTATGCTTTAGATTTTGATGACTTTAATTATAATAATAAAATTTTAAGTAACAATTATAAAAATAATTATGATATAAATAGAATTATTATTGGATTTAATTCATATATTGATAATAATATTGATTTAGCAAATAGAATTTTATTATTACGATTACAAAAATTTAATAATATTAGTTTGTATTATTATGAACCATATAAGAATGAAATAAGTTGGTATAATCCTATTTATAATACAATTAATTTCAATATAGATTATGAATAAAAAAAATATTAAATCTCCAATAGGCAATAAGTTGAATTGTAAGGGCTGGCATCAAGAAGCAGCATATAGGATGTTACAAAACAATCTAGATCCAGATGTTGCAGAAGACCCTAATAATTTAATTGTATATGGTGGACTAGGAAAAGCTGCAAGAGATTGGAGTTCATATGAAAAAATTATTTCTAGTTTAAAAAAATTAGAAAATGATGAAACTCTTTTAATTCAATCAGGAAAGCCAATTGCAATTTTTAAAACTCACGAACATTCTCCAAGAGTACTTATTTCTAATTCAATGTTAGTACCTAATTGGGCTAATTGGGGACATTTTAGAGAACTTGATAAGCAAGGTTTAATGATGTATGGTCAAATGACAGCTGGTAGTTGGATTTATATAGGTACACAAGGTATTTTGCAAGGGACATATGAAACTTTAGCAGAGGTTGCTAGAAAACATTTTAATGGTACTTTAAAAGGTACTTTAACATTAACTGCAGGTTTAGGTGGTATGGGAGGTGCACAGCCTTTAGCTGTAACAATGAATGAAGGTGTAAATATAACTGTTGAAATTGATGAAAGTAAAATTGATAGAAGAATAGATACTAAATATTTAGACATGAAGTGTATTGATTTTGATGAAGCTATTAATCTAGCTCTTAAAGCAAAGAAAGATTGCGTTGCTTTATCTATCGGCTTATTAGGCAATATAGCAGATATATTACCTAGATTCATTGAAAATAATATTATACCAGATATTGTTACTGATCAAACTTCTGCTCACGATGAATTAAATGGCTATTATCCCAAAAATATTTCATTTAATGAAGCTGTCAAGTTAAGAAGTAGTAATCCTAAAAAATATATTAGGGAATCTTACAAATCAATGGGAGAGCATTGTGAAGCTATGTTAGAAATGCAAAAAAAAGGTTCAATAGTTTTTGATTATGGTAATAATCTTAGAGGTCAAGCTAAAGAAAATGGTAATGTTAAAAATGCTTTTGATTTTCCTGGTTTTGTTCCTGAGTATATAAGACCTTTATTTTGCGATGGGAAAGGCCCTTTTAGATGGGTTGCATTATCTGGAAACCCAGATGATATTTATAAAACTGATAAAAAAGTATTAGAACTTTTTCCTGATGATACGGCTTTGAAACGTTGGATCTTGATGGCTCAGAAAAAAGTTAAATTTCAGGGTCTTCCATCTAGAATATGTTGGTTAGGATATAGAGAAAGAAATATATTTGCTGAAGCAATAAATAAAATGGTCAGAAAAGGAGAATTAGAAGCTCCAATAGTTATTGGAAGAGATCATTTGGATTGTGGTTCCGTGGCTTCTCCAAATAGAGAAACTGAAGCAATGAAAGATGGCTCAGATGCAGTTGCTGATTGGCCTATACTAAATGCTCTATTAAGTACAGCTGGAGGCTCAAGTTGGACTTCTGTTCATCATGGAGGAGGTGTTGGTATGGGGCTTTCTATACATGCAGGCCTAGTTATTGTTGCTGATGGTTCTAAGGAGATGGATCAAAGATTAAATAGAGTCTTAACAAATGATCCGGGTCTGGGAGTCGCAAGACATTTTGATGCAGGATATTCTAGAGCTCAAAAAGTTGCAAAAGAAAAAAAATTAAAAATTCCTGGATAAAAATTGTTAAAAAAAATTGTTAATATATCTAAAGTTTATACTTGGGATCCTATTCAAAATATTTTAGATGAAAAAAGTAATCAACAAATCTTAATCAAAGATGATAGAATCTTAAAAATTGATAAAGAAATTAATAAAAAAGTTGATTTAATCATCGATGCAAAAAAATGTATAGCTACACCAGGATTTATAGATTCTCATACACATCCCATTTTTGTAGGTAATCGTGCAAATGAATTCCAAATGAGATTAAATGGAAGCACTTATGAAGAAATAAAAGAAAATGGAGGAGGAATACTTTCTTCAATTAAAAATGTTAGAGAATCTAATTTCGAAGAATTATATTTAAATTCATTAAAAAATATTAAACCTTTTATTAATTATGGTACAACAACAATGGAAGCTAAATCAGGATATGGTTTAAGTCTTAAAGATGAAATTAAATCTTTAAAAGTTATAAAGAAAATTAATAATGAATTAGATATAGATATTTTGCCAACATTTTTAGGTGCACATGCTATCCCAGAAGAATATTCATCAACAGAATATGTCGATATAATTTGTAATGAGATGATACCCCAAATTGCAGAACAGAATCTAGCAATATTTTGTGATGTATTTTGTGAAGAGGGATACTTTAATTTAGAAGATAGTAGAAAAATTTTAAGTACAGCAAAATCTTTCGGATTAATTCCAAGGATGCATGCTGATGAGTTTAAATATTTTGGTGCTTCTGAGCTTGCAAGTGATTTGGGAGCAATTTCTGCTGATCATTTAATGGCAATTAATAAAAAAGGTATAAAAGCATTAGCTAATTCAAATACAATTGCAACATTATTACCTGGTACAACTTTTTTCTTAAAAAAAAATAAATATGCAAATGGAAGAGATTTAATTGATGGAGGTTGCTCAATTGCACTTGCTAGTGATTTTAATCCAGGAACATGTACTATAAGATCTTTGTCAAATATAGTTTTTCTTGCTCTACAACATTGTGGTATTACTCTAGAAGAAGCTTTTGCTGCTATTACATATAATGCATCAAAATCTTTAAATAAAAGTAATAGTATTGGATTAATTAAAGAAAATTATATTGCAGATATTTTGTTATGGGACTTAGATGAATTAAATGAAATTCCATATTGGTATGATTCAAGTACAAAAATTTATAAAATTTTTAAAAATGGAAAACTGATTAATTAATAATAATATTGATAATATCTAATATATCTAAAATATTAAAAGATGAATCATTATTCATATCAAAGCAAATTGTACATCCTTGATTAAATAAAATACAATTTACTAAATCAATAGCATCTAGAACATTAACATTACTGTCATTATTTAAATCTCCATTTAAAAAGCAGTTTTGATATGAATACGGTATTGCTCCAATATCTGAAATTGTTCCATCTGAATCGATATAATTAGGATTACCATTATCTATACATGGTGATGAATCAGATAATTCAAAATTAAATAGACTATAATCTATAAAATTAGGGTTTTCATATATGATTCCATTCCCTGGTGATAACTCCAACGGAGTCCAGATATTGCCTCAGCCAGGGCAACTTTCCATACTGTCCGATTCATTATTATCCCAGAATAATGAATAGGATGTTTCTAAGGTTGTATTCTCTCCATAAATAGCTATTCCATATGTTGAATGATTTGAAAAAATAGAGTTAGTAACAGATACATTTGATACATCAAATAATTTTAGACCAAAATTAGTATTAATAAAGTTACAATTAATCACATTTCCCTCAGCTAAACCTCCAAAGCTCAATCCATAATATAGTCCATTAGTAATAGTACAATATTCTATATCTAAAGAGCTGGGATATTCTACATCTGCATAAACCCAAATTCCATTTCCTTCTTCTAAATTTATAGTAGAGCCTTGACAATTTATATATATATCTCCTTCATATATTCCTATACCGCCTGTATAAGTAGTATTTGGTTCTAAAATTATATATTTTTCATATTCTCCATAACTAGAAGCGTTATCAAAAATTTCTTGTAGAGGTGTACAAAAAATAAAAGAGTTTAATATTAGAAATATAGTTATAAAATTCATAATTCTCTCCTGTAATACTCAAATGTTGTATTACTGCTATACCAATTAGTAAATATTTTAACTATTTCTGTTTTATTTCCAAAGCTTTTTGCTAACCCTTGTTTAACATGGCCTGTAACATATTTATAATTTTTCTTTTTAATCCAATTCAAATAAATCCTTTTTAAAGTTTTGCTATAGCCACCAATACCTCTATATTTTTTATTAATAATATATGCATAGGTATAAATAGTATTATTTTTGCCTAAATTTTTATCATATCTTACCCAGGATTCAGTTTCAAATTTTTCTATAGGCACACCAATAATATAACCAATGATTTCTCCTTTATATCTAGCTATAAAAGGTAGAGTCTGATTATTGAAGTATTTATTGATATTATTTTCATTTAATAAAAAATTATTACCAAAAATTTCAGCTAAATCTTTAGATATGTCAAATATATAATCTAAATCATTTTTACCTAACTGCAATACAAGCTCTATTCTAAAATTAAAAGCTGATGATGCTATTACTTCTACTTCTGATTGTTCTATAATATTTAATGTTAATTGTCCCATTAGTATTGTAAATTTAAAGAAAGAAATTAAACTTAAATATAAAAATTTATGACTACTTTTAATAAATATTTATCTGAAGTTTGTGATAAAAAAAATAATAGGCTTTGCATAGGTTTAGATATTGACAATAGAAAATTAGCAGTTAATTCAATATCTTATATGGAAGGGTTTATTAAAGAGTTAATTGAATCAACTATTGATTTATGTCCAGTTTATAAAATAAATTTAGCTTTTTATGAAAGGCTCGGTAAGGAAGGTTATAATATATTAAGTAAAATTCCAGAGTTTATTGATAGAAGATCTATTACAATTGCAGATGCTAAAAGAGGAGATATAGGGAACTCATCTAAATATTATGCAGAAGCTATTTTTAAAACTTTAAATTATGATTCTATTACGGTCTCTCCTTATATGGGTGAAGATTCTATACAGCCTTTTTGTGAATACAAGGAAAAGGGAGTATTTATATTATGTTTGACATCTAATGTTGGCTCAAATAATTTTCAAAATAAAAAAATTGATAATAGTGAATTATATATACATGTAGCAAAATTAGCCTTGAAATTAAATGTGAATAATAATGTAGGTTTAGTTGTTGGAGCAACAAAAAGTAAAAAAATGGAATATATTAAAAAATATTCATCTAATTTACCTTGGTTAATTCCAGGAGTTGGTTTTCAGGGAGGATCTCTTGAAGATTCTATAGTAATAGGTTCAAAGAATAAATCTACTTCTATAATTAATAGTTCAAGGGGAATTATTTATGCGGGAGATGGTACTATGAAAGATATTAGAGTAGCTGTTGAGAATTATACTGAAAAAATAAGAAAAATATTATGAAATCAAATGAAGTCCTAGATTTATTAGAATGGTCTGGAGCAATAATGAAAGGACATTTTAAATTAACATCTGGTAAACATAGTAATCAATATATTGAAAAATTTAGATTATTAGAAAATCCGATTGCTTTAGATAAAATTTGTTCTACAATGTCAGATTTATATAAAAAAAGTCAAGTTGATTTAGTTGTAAGTGCAGCTATTGGTGGAATATTATTAGCTGGAGGAGTAGGTAGATATTTAAACGTAAAACATATTTTTAGTGAAAGGGTAAAGGGTGAAATGTGTTTTAAAAGAGGCTTTAACATTGAAAATGGTCAAAATGTTTTAATTGTAGAAGATATTGTAACTACAGGTGGTTCTATAAATGAAATTATTTCTTTAGTTGAAAAATATAATGCTAATATAGTAGGTATTGTTAGTATAGTTGACAGAAATGATAAGAAAATTTTTTTTAAGTATCCATATGAAACTTTATTAAATTTTCCAGTTCAAAGTTGGGAAGAAAATGAATGTCCTGAGTGGTTAAAAAAAATACCTATTAATAAACCAGGGAGCACTGGTAAAAAATGAGAATAATTTTACTATTAACTTTTATCATTATTAATTTAATTCAAGGTCAAGATGAGAATAAAAAAATTCCTAAGCTAGACTTAAGAAATTTTCATGGTACTATTACAGGTTTAGGAATTAATCAAGATCCAAATACATTAATACCAGATAGAACAAAACATGATATTCTATTATTTGATTCTCAAATTGATGAAATTAAATTAAAAGCTAAAAATTTTAATCCTTCACCTTTGACTGATAAGAATATCGTTAAGCTAGAGACAAATTTTGGAATATTACAATTTAAATTACATAATAATGAATCTCCCATAAATTGTTTAAACTTTAAGAAATTATCAAATAGTGGTTTTTATGATAATACCTTATTTCATCATAGTGTCCCCAGATTTATTTTACAAGGAGGTGATATCCTATCAAGAAACCATGATTCAGATGATGATGGACAAGGAGGACCAGGATGGACAGTTGAAGCTGAGTATAATAACCTTAGCCATAAAAGAGGAACTTTATCAATGGTAAGATCTTCTAACGATCCTAATTCAGCAGGAAGCCAATTTTTTATTTCATTATCAGAAAACCAAAATCTAGATAATAAATATACTATCATCGGTGATCTGATTGAAGGTGAGCACATTTTAAAAAGAATTGTTAAAATCCCATCAGAACATACTCAGGGTAAATTATTATGCAAAGTATCAATTCCTGAAAATGAAAATATTGATAATTGGATTAAGATTTTAGATCCTGTATCAAATGACTTTATATATTCTAAAATTCCGATCTCTGATGATAGAATGAGTTATACTGAAACTTTAAAAGCTATGTTGAACAATTTATACAGACCAGGAGTGCCAATAATTATAGATTCTATAAGGGTGTATAGCGAATGAAGAAAATCTTTTTAAATAATATCTTTATAATTTTTATTTCTTTTTTATTTTGTGAATTTTCTGATTTTACTGAAACTGTAAAATTTAATATATCAACTGATAGAGAAAATTATCGCTCTGGTGAAGATATTAAGATATTATTTAATTTTGATATCAAAGATGATTTTCGTATTTATTCTGTTGATATAGATAAAGCACCTATTGGAGGAGAAACATATTTTGAATATTATGATTCTACTTTATTATTTAATTTTCAAAATATTATCGAACCTAAGCCCATAACAAAATTTGATCCAAATTTTAATAAAGAAACTTCAGGTCACGAAAATAAATTTGAGTTATATCAAGTAGCTTCAATTAATCATAATATTAAGCCTTCAAATTATAAAATTGAAGGAACTGTTTATGCTACAGCTTGTGATCCATCGCAATGTATTAGAGTAATGCAGGATTTCTATTTTTACATTAATATTGAATCTGGAGAGCAGAGAAAAGAATTCATTTTTAATAAGACGGAAATTAATAATGATTTAAAGAATGAAACCGATAAAGGATTTATACCATTTATTATTTTTTCTTTAGGAATGGGGTTTTTAGCATTACTAACACCTTGTGTATTCCCTATGATACCTATAACGATTTCATTTTTTACTAAACTGGGAGAACAAACTGAATCTCATAAATCTAAAAAGAATTTATCTCCGTTATCAGCTGCAACAGTTTATGCCTTAGGAATAATAGTTATTTTTACATTATTAGGTCTAGTATTAGCTTTAACATTAGGTGCATCTGGAGCTCAGCAGATAGCTCAAAATCCTTGGATTAATTTATCAATAGGATTTTTATTTATATTTTTTGCGCTTAGTTTATTTGGATATTATGAATTACAAGCACCTCAATTTTTAACTCAATATAGTATGAAACAGGAATCACAAAGTGGATTTACAGGGATTCTTTTTATGTCATTAACTTTTACTTTGGCATCATTTACTTGTACTGCTGCTTTAGTCGGAACTTTATTAGTAGCTGCAAGTCAAGGAGAATATTTTTGGCCTATTATTGGAATGTTAAGTTTTTCAACAGCATTTGCATCACCATTTTTCTTTTTGGCTTTATTCCCTCAATATCTTGCTAAACTTCCTAAAAGTGGAGGTTGGTTGAATTCAGTTAAAGTTATTATGGGATTTTTAGAATTAGCTGCAGCTTTTAAGTTTATTAGTAATAGTGATCTTGTTTGGGAATGGAATATTTTTGATAGAGAATTAGTATTGTTTTTATGGATTTTAATTATACTATTAATATCATTATATTCTTTAGGATTTATTTTATTTCCACATGATACAAAACCAAATAAAATTAGTTTTAGAAGGAAAGTCGTATTTTTTATTACATTTATTTTTAGTATCTATTTGACTACAGGTTTATTCTCAAATAAGATATATGCAGGTAATAATATGATTTTTAAGGTAATGTCAGGATTGGTTGAATCTTATTTGCCACCTCCAAAATCATCTTCAGATTGGATTGAAGATTTAGATTTAGCATATCTAAAAGCAAAAGAAAGTAATAAGCCTATATTTTTAGACTTTACAGGTTATACATGTACAAACTGCAGATGGATGGAAATAAATATTTTTGAACAAAAAGAAGTTGTCGAATTATTTGATGAGTTTATTTTAGTCAAATTATATACTGATGGTAGGGAAGAAAAGCATAAGAGATATAGAGAGTTAGAAATAAATAGATTTAAGACAGCAGCATTACCATACTATGTAGTTTTAAATGCAAGTGATGAAGTAATCTCAACTTTTCCTGGATATAACACTAATGTTGAAGTATTTAAAGATTTTTTAAAAGAGTCAATTAAAAAGTTTAAAAATCAATGAAAATAATTTTAAATATAATTTTTTTATTTTCTTTTTTGTTCCCTTTAACGGATGAACAAAAAGCGAGGATAGCTGATAAAACACAAGATGATTTATCTGCCCCAAATTTCACATTAAAAACATTAGAATCTAGAAACTTTATCGATGTAAAGTCTCAAATGAGAACCCTGCTAAATGCTTCTAAATATTTTAAAGTTTCCCAAAAAAAAATACCTTTAGATTTACAGGATATGATTGATGCTAATTTATTAGTTCCATCTAATGGAGATGATATAAATAGTTTTAATCTTACTGAGTCTGTTTTAAAAAAATGGGGATTTAGTTTAGCGCTTACTGAAAAGAATGAATCTATAGAAGGAACAATTACAGCAAGTGCCATGGATGAAGATTTAAAGATAATTTACAATATAAAAGATGATATTTTCTCGTTTATCACTTCTAATGAAAATAATATGACATTTGATAGTAGTATTACTTTAGATAGTCTAAGAGGAAAGGTCGTTTTAATAAATTTTTGGGCAACATGGTGTGGCCCTTGTAGAATGGAAATCCCCGATTTTAATGAACTTTATCAGACTTATAATGATAAAGGATTAGAGATACTTGCAATTAGTATATCTGATTCTAGAGATGCCTTATTAAAATTTAAAAATGCATATAATATTTTCTATCCAATTTTATATGGTAATCAAAGAGAAATGTCAAAAATTCAAATGGAATATGGTGGTGTTTATTCGATTCCAATTTCTTTTTTACTAGATAAAAATGGTGAAGTAATACGAGTTTATCCTGGTGCAATTATAAAACAATTTGATCCAAGTATGTATACTGATCTAATTATGAATATTGAAAATGCGTTATTAAAATAATGAATAGGAATAATACAGAGTATTCTATTTACGGACTAAATAATGCAATTTCTTTATTATCTTCCACAAAGTATTTAATTAATAATATTTCTATTATGAAAGGAAGTGTATCTGATTCAAATCCTTTGATTCAAGAATATATTAGTAGTAGAAAAAAACATGTTAAATTTTTAAATAAAAATGAATTTTTATCAAAGTATAATTATAAACATACCCAAGGCATTGTTATTCAGTTTTCAGCAGAAATATTTAAAGATTTTAATCTATTAGAATTTAAAAAGAAAAATATGTGCTATGTAATTATCGATCAAATAAATGATCCTCAGAATTTAGGACAAATAATAAGGACATGTGAATGTGCAGGCATTGATGGAATCATTTTACCAAAGCATGGTAGTGTACATATTACGGATACTGTTTTGCAAGTTAGTCAAGGAGCATTTGAAAATATTGATTTATTTATGGTCACCAATATAAAAAATACAATTGAAGAATTAAAAAGTAATGATTTTTGGGTTATTGGTATGGAAAATAGTATTGATAGTAAAGAGTGGTATAAAATGGATTATAAGAAAAAAGTAGCAATTGTATTTGGCAGTGAATCAAAAGGAATTAGAAAGCTTGTTAAAGAGTCATGCGATTTTTTATCAACTATATCCATGAAGGGTAAAATTAATTCTTTAAATGTCTCCGCATCTATTAGTGCAATTGTTTTTGAAAGACAGAGACAATTAGATTTAAAATAAATAATTGAACTCAATAGGATATAGTATTATTGAGTTAATTGATAGGAAACTACCAAATGGTAGAGCTCTCTTATTGTCAAATCCTTTATAGTAACTTATGGCTAACCAAAAAATAATTGCAGATAAAGCTGAAGTAAATATAACAAGTAAAATTCTAAAATCACCAATCCAGTAACCTAAAACTAAAATTAATTGAATGTCTCCAAATCCTAAACCTTGTCTTTTGGTAATTGCCCATGTAACTAAAAGAATTATGGATAGATAGCCAGTACCAATTAGTGCACCTATAATGTTTTCTGATATAGAGTGATTGACTCCTAAAATAATTGATATAAAGATAAATAAAAAAATAGATATCTGAATAGGAATTATGAAATGCTTATAATCAATTATAGTTATTGCTACTAGGAAGGAGCTTACAACTGCATAATTAATTATTTGAATCATATCATTAAATAATAATGAAGATAATAGCCAAATAATTCCAATAGATAATTCAATTAGAGGATAGACAAAGGAAATATTATTTTTGCAATTTGAACATTTTCCTAATTGTAAACAGTAAGATACTAATGGAATGTTTCTATAAAATGGAATATTATATTTACAATAAACGCAAAATGAACGAGGTTTAACAATTGAAAGATTTATTGGGACTCGATAAATGACTACGTTAATAAAACTACCAATTACTAAGCCTATTATAAAATATAAGATGTGAATTAGATACATCTTTAGTTAGTTTGCAATTGCTGCTCCAACTTGGAATATAGGTAGGTATGTTACTATTATAACTCCACCAATTACTAAACCTACTAAAATGATTAATAAAGGTTCAATTAGGGATGTTAATCTATCTACAGAAGCATTTACTTGTTTTGTATAAAATTCAGAAGCTTTAAGAGATAAATTGTCGATTTCTCCTGTTTCTTCACCAGTTGAAAATAATTGAATCATAATAGGTGGAAATACACCGGTATCTTTTAAAGAGTCTGAAATAGAAACACCATTTTCTATATTTTTTGTAGCATCTTTGACAGCTATTTCATAAACTCTATTATTCACAACTTTAATAACTAGCTCCATAGCTTCCATCACTGCAACACCAGAACTAATCAGAATACCAAATGTTTTGCTAAATTTACTTAAGATATTTTG
>MDTG01051874.1_pt1 | contig 27111 bp, 23 predicted proteins | sample 811421 | NCBI WGS metagenome assembly MDTG01 (sample SAMN05326645, study PRJNA326480) | marine metagenome | isolation source: seawater | place: Pacific Ocean: South East | collected 2011
CTTATGGTCTTTATTATACTCAAAATTATGGTATTCATTATAACCCTGATTTAATAATTTTAGGTTTATGTGGAAATGATTTTGTTCAAGCATATTCATTTGCCTCTGAAGGTCAGAGGTTTATAGTTGAAAACAATAAAATAACTATAAATAACAACCAAGATAATTTTAAAAACGCTACAAGGAAATACAAAAATTATTTGTATCTAAATACCAATAAAGATAATAACCTTATCAAAAACCCAATTAAGTCAAAAAATAATTATTCCCCTTACAATTCACTTGTTGGACTACGAAATTTATCAACAATTAGATATTTAAAGTACATATTAGGAATAAAAAATATTGAGACTCCTCGCTCATATGAAATCAACAGAAATCCTAATAAAATTCAATTAATTGATGGTTTCCCGAATATTGGATTTTTTCTAAAAAATAGATTTGATCCTGTTGAAGAAATATACAAAGTAAATTTTAATATATTTAAAATTTTCAAAAAAATTAGTGCTGAAGTTGATGCACAGTTTATATTACTTTATTTTCCCTCACCATTTGAAGTTATTTACGAAGAATGGGAAAATTTATGTTTAACATGGGAACTAAACCCACATGATTTTAATTTATCAAAACATAGAGATCGAATACGTGAATTTGCCAACAACAATGACATATTATTTGTTGACCCTACTCAATTTTTGATTAACTCTAATCTGGATGAAAAATTATTCTTACCAAAAGATGCTCATTTTTCAGAGCTAGGTCATGAAAAAGTTTCTGATTACCTATCTAAAATTTTAATTAAAAATTTCAACCAAACTGATTAATTACAGATTTTATAAAATAAATAATTGTTAATTAAAATAGAGCGTAAATAAATGGGGCAATTGCTGTCCCTTCAGTTAAAACAATCAATGTTCCAAATAGTAATAAGAAGAAAACTATAGGCGCTAACCAAAACTTTTTTCTAACCCTTAAAAATTCCCAAAACTCTGATAAAATTGACAATTTAGACATTACTAACCTTCATTTTTGTTAAAATTGTTTCTCATAATCTTGATTGGTTTCATAATCGCTATCACGATAATTCCAATATGATTCAGATTTAACATTATTTAGACCTAAAAAATCTTCGCCCAAAAACCTAGTTATTAAACCAATTGGTGTCAAGATAAAGAAAAATACTAAGCTTAAAATTACTCTAGTCATTATCCAACCTAGGATGACAGCAAATGTCATCCATATAATATAAATAGGCTTTAATAAAATTGGGATGATTACTCCTAGAGCAATGAACCCTCCACCCGTAAAAGCAATAAATTCAAAAGATGATTTATCATAAAAAAATAATACTCCAGATATTGTTAATAATATTATCCCAATTGTGATCCCAAATCCTCTAATATCTTTATTACTAGTGTTTAAATTTTTTATTTCATCTAACATCATTAATCCAATTCAAATTCAGACATCCAATCTGAGTCATTACCTAATGGTTTTTGGTCTTTTTTTGAAACCAAATAATTATTCAATATTAAATAATCCATATCAGTTCGCATAAAACACAAATAAGCATCTTTCGGTGTACATACTATTGGTTCACCTCGAACATTAAATGATGTATTCACAATAACTGGACAACCATACTTATCATTGAAAACTGTTAACATATCATGATATCTTTTATTGGTATGTTTATTCACTGATTGTATCCTGGCAGAATAATCTACATGAGTGATTGCAGGAACTTTTGACCTTGCAATATTTAATTTTTTTAATCCAAAATAAGATTCTTGCTCTTGGGTCATGGGTAGTTGTTTCTCCTTATTAACATCTGCTACTAATAGCATGTAAGGACTTGGACAGTCTATATCAAAATATTCCGATATATTTTCTTCTCGAACTGATGGAGCAAACGGACGAAAACTTTCTCTATATTTAATTTTCAAATTTATAGTTTTTTGAGTTTCCGGAGAGCGAGAATCACCAATAATTGTTCTAGCTCCTAAGGCTCTGGGTCCAAACTCCATTCTCCCTTGAAACCAGCCAATAACGTTTTGTTCATTTATAAGATCTGCTATTTTTTCTGGCAGTTCTTCATTGGATAATTTTTTATATTGATAATTATTCTCATCTAAAAAGCTTTTAATTTGTTCATTACTAAACTCTGGTCCAAGATATGCCCCATTCATAAAATCCATTTTGCCATCAGCTGCTCTTTTATTTTCTAAATATTGATACCAAGCAATATAAGCACAACCTAGTGCACCTCCCGCATCACCTGCAGCAGGTTGAATAAATATATCATCAAAAATTTTAGAGCGAAGTAATTTACCATTTGCCACACAATTAAGAGCCACACCGCCTGCAAGACACAAATATTTTTGGTTCGTAACCTTTTTCACATGCATAGCCATTTTTAGCACTACTTCCTCTGTTACCTCTTGAACTGAGCGAGCTAAATCCATTTCTTTCTGAGTAAGTTCAGATTCTGGTTCTCTTGCTGGTCCTCCAAATAAATCATTAAACTTTTTATTAGTCATGGTCAATCCAACATTGTAATCAAAATAACTCATATCCATTTTAAATGAACCATCATCTTTAACGTCAATAAGGTGTTTGTAAATCAAATCTTTATATTTTGGCTCGCCGTACGGAGCTAATCCCATGACTTTATATTCACCAGAATTAACTCTAAATCCTGTATAATAAGTAAATGCAGAATATAATAATCCAAGTGAATTAGGAAACTTAATATCTGCTAAAACCTCCATTTTATTACCATTCCCAATTCCATAACTAGTAGTAGCCCATTCCCCAACTCCATCCATTGTAAGAAATGCAGCATTTTGGAAAGGGGATGCATAAAATGCTGATGCAGCATGTGAGGCGTGATGCTCAGGAAATAATATCTTTCCTGCAAATCCTATTTCATCTTGGATGAGCGTTTTTATCCACAGCTTCTTTTTAATCCATAACGGCATGGCCTTCAAAAAAGAACTAATACCTTTAGGAGCATATGATAAATATGTTTCTAAAATCCTTTCAAATTTCAAAAATGGTTTATCATAAAATGCCACAATCTCTAATCTATCTGCAGATATACCGGCTTCTTTTAAACAATATTTAATTGCATAAGTCGGAAAGTTTTGATCATGCTTTTTTCGAGTGAACCTCTCTTCCTGAGCAGCTGCAATAATTTCTCCATCTTTCAAAATACAAGCAGCTGAATCGTGATAATATGCTGATATTCCCAGTATATACATTTATTAAATTATATAAGTATCGTTCAATTAAGTAATCGTGTGGATTTTAGTCTTAAATAAAATTAACTAAATTATTTTAAAAGTTTGTTCTAGCTAAACTTAAAGAAATCCACTGCCATATATAAAAACTATTATCACTATCCTTAGTACAATAATTTTCCCATGAATTTTCTACAACATCTTTTTTTAACCAAGAATTCCCATAAAGTTTTAATGACAGCTTTATTTTTGCATCTGCCCACTCCCTTAATGGACCTTTCAGCCACTCACGTTGAGGAGTTTGTAAAGGTCTTTTTGGTGCAAAAACCAGATCGCTTTTTAAAAATTCAGTACTTAATCTTCTTAAAGCCCATTTAACTTTGCCTTTATATATTTTCATATCATTTGGAAGGCAAAAAGCATACTCAATTAATCTGTGATCCAAAAATGGTTCTCTGAGCTCGGTAGAAGACATCATTGATATTCTATCATTAAATCTTAAAGCTCTTGGTAATTTAGTAAAAAACAGATCTCTATATTGCTTGTTCATTAAAACATTATCAAATGGATTTTCAAATGATCCTACTTCATGTGATAAGTTTATAAAATTATGATCCAAAGCTTCAGACACAAGAAACGAATCTTTAGATGACTGTATAATAGCATTTGAATCATTATGATAATAATCGTATCCTGCCCATGCTTCATCAATCCCTTGCCCATCTAAAAGAACAATATTATTATCTCTATTTGCAGTTTCAAATATTTTAGAATAAGCAATAGTAGGGATACCACCATAGGGTCCGTCTGCAAAATAATTTATTTTTTCTGAAAGATTAGGAACCTCTTCATGAGATAATAGTACTTTAGTGAGTGGCTTATTTGTTTCTTTTATAATATTTTCAACCCAAGGAATTTCATCATAAGATTCATCGCCACAATAAAAAGAATATGCCTTAACTAATTCATTCGGGAAGATCTTATGTACAGCACCCAATAAAACCGAAGAATCCAAACCACCACTAATATTTATACCTAACTCTACATCTGATCTGAATCTCAATTTTATACTATTTGTTAGTAGTTCCTTATAACATTCTAGATGTTCGTTTAATCCCCTCTCTTTATAGCATCTATTTTCAGTTATTTCTTGAATTTTTTCAGGGAAATAATACCATTTTATATTATCTACCTTTTTTTTAGCGATAGTCATTTCATTAATATGTGCACATTCTCCAGATCCCAGCTCATAAATATTATCCCAAAAAGTTAGATTTTTAAAATTATACATCCCTCTGGAAAGATACAAAGACCACATCTTTTCATTTTCCTTTAATCCAAGCCCAACTGATTTCAATGCTTTAATTTCACTACTAAAATAAAAAACGCCGTCCTTATCAAAAGAATAATAAAAAGGCTTAACGCCAAATCTATCTCTAGCAATAAATATATTTTTATTTTTAGTATCATAAATTGCAAATGAAAACATCCCTACTAATTTCTCTAAACAATTATTACCCCATTTGCAATATGCAGCTAATAATACTTCAGTGTCAGATTTGGTTTTAAACTTAAAGCCTCCTCTGAGCTCAGACCTTAATTCTTTGTAATTATATATCTCACCATTAAAAACTAATGAGTACCTTTTATCAAATGAAAACATAGGCTGATTGGCATTATCTGAAAGATCAATAATTGATAATCTATTGTGGCCAAGTATTATTTTATCATCTAGCTTTTTGTATTGGAGGTTATCAGGACCCCGATGCGCTTGGCTATTTAACATTTTTTTGATTTTATCATCAAAATCAATACTTAAAATGTTACTACCAAAAATACCTGCTATTCCGCACATAAATAATTCTCAGCGTTTTCCCAATCTTTCTCATTATCGAGATTTACCTGAAATTTAGATTGATTTTTTATAGGAAGAATTTTTTGACCATAAATATTTTTATATTTTTTAATTGTATCAAGCCTCATTATATAAACTGATCCATCACGAACAAAAGCTTCAGTTAATTCCTGACGCCTTTTTACAATCTCTTTTTCACCTGTAGAAATCTCTAAGTAACCTTTTTCTTTCTTTTCAAAAACCCAGTGTGGATTATACTCATGAGGAACATTCTTTACAGAAATAATCGAATCAGCATCTGAATTAAATAATAAAGTACAGGCATCATCGATTAAGTTTTTTGACCGAAAAGGACTCGTTGGTTGTAACAAACAAATAGCATCGAAAAATTCATCAATATTTTCAAAATAATCAATAGCATGCTTTACAACAGAAAATGTGCTAGAGTCATCTCTGGCATACTCAGCAGGTCTTTTAAATGGCGTAAAAATACCATTGTCTTTACTGAACTTTATAATTTCGTCATCATCACTACTTACTATAATTTTATCTAATTTTTTTGATTTTTTTGCTGATTCAAATGTGTATTCTATTAGTGGCTTCCCATTTAACTTTTTTATATTTTTACCAGGAATACCCTTAGACCCTCCTCTAGCTGGAATTAGACCTAATATACGCATTATTAATAAGTAATGGTTTTTTTAAACTTAAGTTCCACTTTTTCTAATACATCACTTACTTTTTTACCTGAATCACCATTCCCATAAACATATGAACTTTTTATTTTACCAGATTTATTTATTTTTTTCACTGCTGAAAATATATCTTTAGAACTATGTTTTTTAACCTCAAATGTGTTTTTACCCCTTAAACGTCTCTCCTGTCTAGATCCAATATTTATAACGGGAACGCCTAAAAAGGAACATTCTCTTATACCCGTACTACTATTTCCAATCAAACCCTTGCTATTTAACAATAACAATAAAAAATCCTCTGGGTTCATATTTTTAAAAAAATGAAAGTTTTTTAAGTCATTTTTTTCACGAAAAGCTCTTATCCCTGCCGAAGTACCATCCGAACCAGCATCGATGTTTGGCCAAAACCAAAATACTGTCTCTTCTAAAGCTTTCATTGCCTCTAAAGTTTCTTCAATATGTTTTTTAGCCTCATTTATCTCAGTGGTTACAGGATGCTGCAAAACAACCCAATATCCTTTTTTATAGTTAGGCTGACAACCAACACCACCATATTTAGAATATGGGTCAAAATTTAGTTTATTTATATTTTTTACTTTCAAAGCAATATCAATTGAAGGGCAACCAGTGATAAATACTGATTTAGGATCTTCACCTAATTTTATAACACGGTTATTTGCATCTTCAGATGAAACTAAATGATAATCAGATAGTTTTGTAATAGCATGTCTAACTTTTTCATCAATATTACCAGTCACCTCACCGCCCTGCATATGCGCAAGAGGTATATTCATAAATGATGCAGTAACCGCAGTTGAAATAGTCTCAAACCTGTCTGCGATTGTTAAAACAATGTCAGGTTTTATCTTATCAAATACTGAGCATAACTCTGTTATACCTAATCCTGTAGTTTTGGCAGCAGAAGTAAGATTCTCACCTTCAATTGCATTATGTACCTTTGCTATTACTTTTAGGCCATCATTTTCAATATAATCTACAGCAGAACCATATCTATCCAATAATGCTGATCCCGCGACAACTAATTGCAATTCAAGTTTCGGGTTATTTTTTATTGAAAATAGCGCCGTTTTTATCCTGCTATAAGATGGTCTAGCAGTAATGACAACACAAATTTTTCTTTTAATCATTTAAGTCGCTGGATGTTAAAAAGGACCATTTTTTCAAATCTTTATTAATTTTTTTACCAATTAATTTTTTATAATCTTTTGGATTAATACCATATCCACTAGGTTTTTTTGACTCTAAATCATCGAAATGAATAATAGATTCTTTTTTCATATCTTTATTAACTGCTAAACTTTTTTCAAATATATTCTTCAAATTATTTGTCTTATCATCAATATTGTTTTTATTGACAGGATTATTAATTGCTTTCCTAATATCTCTAATTCCTTTGACCATTTTTGAAGTTTCTTTGATTGTTATACTTGATGAAGTGTCCGGTCCAAACTGTTTCTTGTCAAATACAACATGAATTTCAATTATTTCAGCTCCTAAAGCTGTGGCAGCTAAAGAAGCATAAATTGCGCCACTATGATCGGAAAAACCTACTGGCATACTATATCTTTTTTTTAATTCATCAATTTGATTTAAACCCCATTGATGATTTTTGGTTGGATATGAGGTAGTACATTGTAAAATACTTATTGGGCTTTTAAAATCACTTAAAAATTCTATTGTGCGATCTAATTCTTCATAATTACTTAAACCAGAGCTTAAAATAATAGGTTTACCTGTCCTTCCTATTTTCTCGAGCATTAAAAAATTTGAGATCTCTCCAGATCCTATCTTATATCTTTTTACATCTATTTTTTCTAGAATATCAACAGCAGCATTACTAAATGGTGATGAGATAAACTCTATACCATAACTTTCGCAGTGCTCTTTTAGATCACTCCATTGATCATTTGTAAATTCCATTCTCTTCCAATATTCAAATCTCGTTTTATCTTGTTTGCTAAATTTGATTCTAAAAGGCTCATAAATGGAGCTCTCCGCACTACTAATATGTGTTTGAAACTTGATTGCGTCTACCCCAGTATCTGATAAAGCATCGATATATGAAAATGCATTACCTAAACTGCCATCGTGGGCTTGACCTATTTCTGCAATTATCATGTTACCTTATTTTAAAAAATGATAAATAATTTAATATTTAATCTTGAATCTACAAAAAATTGCTTCAATGTGGGAACGACTTATGTATAAAGCCTACACCCTATTATAAAAGGTATGCCCCCCTACTTTGGTTAAGTTAATGAATCACAATTAAAAAGTTTCCAACAAAAAGTTTCTAAAAAGCATATCTATTTGGCATAATTAGATGGGATGTAAAACTTTTGACATACCAACAAAAAAACAAAAATTCTCGACGATTATCAAGAGTATTGAAAAAGTAGGTGTTGAGAGATTTGAATTCCCGACATCTGCCTTGTAGGCGCAGTACTATCAACAATTAAGTACTCATATTACTATACTTACTATACAAACATAGTAAGCGTGTCTTACTTTTTGTGTCCTATTTGAAATTTTTATCCATATTTAAAAGACTTTTAAAAGGTAACTGAAATATGTGCCTTCCATTTGAGGAGTCGGCCTTGAAGGATTAAGCTCGAATATGCCAATAAATCTAATAATTTATTTTGGATTTTTAAAAAAATACTGTGACCAATATAAGTATTCTTTTAAATCATCAGGAGTGCCCCATTGTAAAAAATAAGAAATGGGGTATATGTATATTTTAAGATCGTCTTGTTTCATTTGTTCGTAAATCATACTTACATAAAACTCACCATTGATATCATCTCCTTTATCTAAAAGCTGCTGAAAATACTTTTTTATAAGTCTACCATTTTTAAAATAGTAGGTGCCAGAAGATTGGTAACAATCCATTTTATTTTTAGTAAATGAAAACTTTTCTTGAATTTCCTCCATCCAATTATTCCTGTGAGTCATTGAGGCATATAAATTATCCCCAATTAAATGCGGATGGAAACCCTTATATGAAATAACACAACCATCGCATTTATTATTTAAAACTGTATCTTTAAAATCTGTATAATCCCATCTCCATGAAAAATCACAATAATTAACAATTGTAGGCTTTTTCATATCTAAGGAATTAAATGCCTGACTCACAGCAAATACAGGACCTAATTTATGTTTTTCTATTGAAATAATTTTTGCTTTTGGTCTTAAACTATATAAAACTTTTTCTAATGATGTATTTTTTAAATGGTCCTTATTGCAAATAAAAATATAATCATCATCGGGACAAAATCTTTCAATCACATGTTGAATAATAGGTTTAGATTCAATTTCTATTAATGGTTTGATAGTTGAATATCCAGCATCAATAAACCTTTGACCTAGACCACTCATTGGAACAACTATTTGCATATTTCTATAAATCTTGTCTGAACTTTTCAGCATCCCAATTATCTAAAAATGACATTTCATCATCGGATAAATTGTTTATCTCTGTTTTCAGATTTTGAAAAGATACTAAAACATGAAACCTTAAAACATCTTCAATCTCTTTTGCCTTCTTTAGATTTTTGGCTAAAAGATAAATCACATCTTTATATAAAATTACTTTGGGAAGTGAATTATATTTTTTTCTATAATTTATTAGCGGATCGAGACTATTGAGGTTTTCTATCTCAACTAGATTAAAACCACAATAGACTAAAGTATCTGGACAGAATGGCTTTTTAAATAATATAGATTTATGACTTTTTAAACACTTAATTATTGCATTATCATTTGAAGTATGTGCAATGAGTATTTCATCTGATATTTTATTAATTAACTTAGAAACTTTCGTACTATTTCTATAACGATCATAATCTAGATTCAATTCTTTTTCGATTATATTTGTCACATATTCCGTTAGTTCAATCACTTCGTTGGAATCATTAGAATTGACGATTAGTCCATGATTTTGTAAAAATATTAATTTAGGGTAGTTATCTTTATTAAAGTCAGCTTGCTTCATACTAGATAAGATTTCAATAGCTAAATCAATACCAGGAGTAGCATAGGGCACACACAAACAATCTTCAAATAAATTTTTTACTAATTCTCTCCAATTTTTCCTACACAAAAGAATATTCACAGTAATTGGATGTGTATGCAAAGTATATTTTCTGGTATACGCGTGTAAATATGTTTCAATAGATGGTCTAATATTTTTTGTCAGATTTACCTTATTAATTATATTATCAGCCCTATTTTTATCATCTTTTTTAATGGGAATTACTAATTTATCTAGATATGAAAGTAGCTCCGTATTATTAATGGTTGCATAACCTACATTTTTTTCAATCTCTGACAGAAAGAAACCCGATGCTTTAATAAACATTTCACCATTAGACATTTTTGCTGATGAATTACCTCCACCTGATTGAACAAGGTCAAATCGTTCACCCGCATATTTAGATATTTTAATTAGATTATTTACCTCAATCATAACTATCGCCTAATAATAATTTATAGTTTTCAAATTGAGTTACCAATTGGCTATTTTTAACATCTTTTTTATATCTATTAAACCAAAAACTATGTATACCTAATCTAGTTGCACCAATAATATCTTTTTTATAATTATCACCAATCATACACACTTCTTTTGGCTTGAGTCCCATTTTTTTTATCGCATAATTGAAAATTATTTTATTTGGTTTTTCAATACCTACTTCTTCACTTGTTACCATGTATCCTATATATTTTTGCAAATTTAATTTTTCTACTTTTTGATATTGTATGTTTGCTGTGAAATCAGTTATTAAACATAGTTTTTTATTACTAACTTGACCCAATAATTCTTCTACATATGGGAATAAGGTCATTTTATCATAAAATGATTTCCAATAAATATTACTCATTATCAATGCATTTTTTAGTGGATTAATATTTAATCTTTCACAAAAATTTTGAAAATATAAAATTCTATTATGAGAAGATGCAGTTTTACTTAAGTTTTTGTTAATAATTTTTCTACTTTTAATATATGTATCATCAAAAGTTTTATTGTTTACTTGCATATTACGTTCACAATATTTTTTTACATTATCATATCCGATGCTATGGCAAAAATCGTAATCGTAAAGAGTATTATCAATATCAATTAAAATACCTTTAAATTTATCAAACATGCTTTTTTACTTTTAAAGTTTCAGTGAGAATTAATAAGAAAAGTAATTGCACAAATCCTCTGTATCCATTCCCCCATTTTGGAGCATCAACAATCTCTTCAATATTAAATATTAATTTTGAGGCAAGTAAGACAATTAAATCTTTTTTGGGTTCTTGTTTTAATAAAATAGTTTGATTTTTTAGGTCTTCACTATAATCATGATAAAATTCTAAAGAATTTACTGAAAGCAAGTTCAAAAGCTCTTCCATATTTATACTTGAATCGAAAACTAATTTTAAAGCTAACTTCCCTTTAATATCTGAATTATTAAAATATGAAATGATTATATCAGCATACTCCCTTTGTGGCATAATAAATTTTGCACTATCTGAAGATCTTTTATCTAAATTAGAAACAACCTCTTTTTTATCATATCCTCTATCCTTTACATCTCTTTCAATTTTCCATTTTTGTCTAACATCTTCAGCTGGATCAAGAAAAATACTCAAATCTAGAGCCTTTCTCATTTTTGGTAAATAAAGAGTATGTAATCCGCTTAATATTACAAAATCATTAGAATTAATAATCTTTTTATCAGTAAACACTCCAGTGTCGTGATTATAATCAACCCTCATAATACTTTTACCTGATTTTAATGATAAAATATTTTCTGCCTGGCGGTAGAGAAAATTTGCTTTAGGGTCAAGATGTGTTAATTCTTCCCAATTCGTATTATTTCTTTCCCATTTATGGTCACCGTCACCTTCAATATTAACCAAATGTTTTCCAAGCAAATCTTTAATATCATTTAATAAAGTAGTTTTCCCTGAAGCACTATCACCAGCAATTCCAATGACTGAAGCAAAATCTGGTTGATATACTTTATTACTTTTAATACCTATTTTGTAAAATGTATACATCAAACCCACAAGAATTATCTCTAAAAATGTGAAAAATATATTCTGCAATATCTGGTTGTCTACATTTAAACTAAAAACATTTCCAAGAAGGGTTAGGCTATCATATTCAGATACGAAAAAAAATAAAAAATAAATGAAAAAAACTAACACAAAGGTATAATAAAAAATTAAAGGATGTCTTATTTCATCATAATATTTTATAAAAAATATAGAAACGAATGGTGAAATCCAAAGATGCCAGCCGGGGCTTGAAGCAACGAGTAAAATAAAAGTAACAAATAATAAATTGATAAATGCAAATAATAAATCTCTATTTATTTTTTCATACATAAAAAAGCGAAGATATAAAATACCAGATACAAATAAAGGTATATAAAGTTTCATTGTACCTATTTGAAAATAAGATTCATAAATCAAGGTTTGAGCTGGATTATCAAACACAAGTTGAAAAAATCCAGAATCCTTTAAATATGATATCAAAGGAACAATGAATATCAATAACGATATTGATATGAAGTATACAATATTTATCATTCGAAAATTTTTGTAAAGGTAGATAACTATCAAAGGGAGTGCAATAATAGTATGGTGTTTTATTCCTAATGCAAAACCATATAGGATAGCAGATAAATACAAATTGCCATTGACAAGAAAGAATATACTTGAAAATAAAACCGATGTCGGTATCAAGTCTAATTGGGAGTGCATATAACCCGAGTAAAGTACTATAGGAGAAATAAAATAAAAGATAATTATTCTATTAAAACTATTGGGGAAGAGTTTTAATAAAAAATATAATATAAATAAATCCGAAATTATCGTTGGAGATTTAAATAGTAAATTTTGAAAAAAAATCGATTCAAATGGCAATATATCATAAAAAAAGTAAAAACCCGATAACACATATAGCATTATCGGTGGATATGGAAACATATCAAAAGATTTTTGAGCATAAAAATGAGCCCAAGGATTATTTAGATTATCTAGAAAATAGTTTACAAATGGAACAAATAAATTATCTTGATAACCTGAAGAAAATAGGCCAGCTAAAATTATCTTTAATAATGTTAATACCAGCACTGGTCTACTATAAATTAATTGTTCTTTAGTTTTCATTTTTTAAATTGTTATTTTAGATAGACTTTACATTTATCAGCATTTATTTATTCGATAAGCTGATATGAATCATAAACGCTAATATTTTCTGTCGAAAATAAAGGTTGAAATTTATCAAACAAAGATTTTTCGGTAGCTGAACATACTATGTAATCAATCTGTTCTTCTTCAATTGTTTTATTTAATATTTTTCTATTTATTTTAGAAATTTTGGTAAGTTGTTCTCGTTGTATGAATCTTCTATAGTAATTCTCGTTCGGTGGAAAAGTTTTATCCCAAAATACACTTCTCTCACCCCATATTCTTGTAAGGTATGTCATTCTAATCTGATTTCCATTTAGAAACATAAAAGTATCATCACTTTCAGTATTATGCTTTATCCAATTAACATAATCACTATTGTTCTTTTTATCTAAGACAGAACTAAAACTAAATTTCCACAAAAATGATGTTAAAAAGAATACAATCAAAAAAAATGAAAATCTTGTAGAAAAAAAGGGGTTTTTTACCACAACTAAAAAACTATATTTTTCAAATAATTTAATTAACCAATATACAGTTTTGTTTAGAAAATTAAATGAATTAGATATGTTTTTGATATAGCTTGATGGAAAATCATGTGAACAAAAAATTAAAATATTAATGATAAAAATAAAGGCTCCATAACGAGTAAATCTGTTTGGTGAGATTGTCGCTAATAATTTATTTGGTATTATTTCTGTTGATAAAAACTGAAATAAGACTGAGGTAACAAATGATGCAAAACCCATGATAAATAATATTTTTAAACTTTTGTTTTTTCCTTTATAAAATATTGAGGGTAAGATTAATAATGTCATCCACATATAAAAATTGAAACCCACAATGTGTGAAACTAAAAAATGGTGTGGGTGGCGATTTTTTACATATATATCTATAAATTCGATTGAATCAAGTGGGTCGCTTGCAATGTAGTATATTTTATAAATCAATGCCGGAAAAAGAATGCCTAGAAAGAAATATATAAAATCAGTTTTGTCTAAACCTGCCTTAGGAAATTTAAATAAAAAATAAAAAGAAAAAGTAAAAATAGAACTCACAGGGTGAATAACAGAACAAATTAATAATATTAATGTAGACAAAAAAAGGTGATTATTATTTAATGCAACTATTATGAAAATGAACCCAATTATTCTGCTGATATTTTGTGAGTAAACAATCCCATTACTTCCATCATTAAATGGGAAAAATACTATAGAGTTCAGTCCAGCTGGGTGAAAAAAATAATTAATAGACAATTGATAAAGCATTAAAATAAAAAGTATGAAAAATTTTATATACTCATGGTTTTTTCTAGATAAATCCTTTGGCTTCCAATATTCTATTATCTTATAAAATAATAAAAAAATCATCGGCAAATAAATAATTGAAAGAAATACTTGCAGTAAATATATGGATGATTCCCAATGAATTGAGAATAAGCCCAGTAATTTTGTTAACCCTATTAAGATGTACCCAGTGATAATCTTTGGAGATTGAAATAATGCATTAACTAAATAATCATTTTGTAAAAATGATTGATCTTCAATTTTAAAAATTAAAAGAAGTTCACAAATTGAAGGCCATGAAATTATAACTTTAGGCGAATTTGCTAAATATACAAAGCTATTATATATTGATAAAACTATCAGATAAAAAGGTATCGGAATTTCAATAAAATTCTTATTTAATATTTTTTGATAGATAACGAAACAAATTATTCCCACTAAAAAAATAGATAGGACAATAGAAATTTGTAATATGTTTTCCCTAAAGTCTTTGCTTAGATATTTTACTAAATGATTTCCAAGTCCTAAGCTAAAAATTTCATTAATTAGTAAAAGAGAGAAAATAAATGCAAGGAGAATTAATGCTAGCCTTATTAATTTTTCTACTTTCATAAATAATTATTCTTTTTTTGTACCTAGATTTTCTAGTTAGTTTTCAAATAAAATTTCGTTTTATGAATAATTAGTAAAGTATATTAAACCATTAGATGTATATTTTTTTAGAGCTGCTGATATCATTGGAAATCAATTAATTACCTTTAACTCTTAAAAGCGAATCTCATTCTTTAATTCTTATGACCACATTTCATTCCATAAAACAATTTGAGTGATTATGCTAACACACTAGTCAATTTACAGATAGTTTATTTGAGGTTGTCTTTCCATATATTAGGGTATTTTGTACATACAGCATGAAAATATATATTTCTTTTTTTCATTTTTTGCGCAAAAGTTTTTATTCTGCTTACATCAAACATTTGGAGCTCGGGAGAGACAAGGCATAATTTTAAACCCATCTTTTTTAATTTTTTATAATCGCCAACTTTAATTAATTCTCCTTTAAAACAATCAACCCATACCCATTTTACTTTTTTGCGCATATTAAAAACCGTTTCTACGCTTTCATAATCAGAATATCTTATAGCAATTTTATTGATATTTATTTTTGAAAGAAGTTGAATCATTGGAATTGAGCTATCTAAAAAAAAGTAATCACTTACATTATACTTCCTCAATGTTTCTAATACACGATATTCAATTCTTTCACTTTTTATATTTAATATTATTGTTCCATGTTTGTATTCTTTTATAAAATTTTCAAACGATTCACCTTTTTTGAATGGATCATGCTGTAAAAACAAATCTTCTTCATCATTTCTTATATCAATTTCAACGCCATACTTATGAGATAATTTATCAAGTTTTTTTAAAGAATTGACTCTATGAACTATATATTCCACAATAAAAATCTATTACTTAATTACATTTTTTCTAATCTGAATTATATATGAAAAAGTTTTACTAATAAGTTTAATTTTTGTTTTGAAGCTTGAGCCTCCTCCTCCAGATGCTTCACCGTATAATCTTTCATTAAAATAGACTGGAATTTCTAAAATTTCAATTTTATTTATTTTTGCTATATACAATAAATATAAATCTAAAGAAAAGTCATTTGGGGGATTATTCATTTTTTTTAATAAATCACGGTGAAAAATTTTTGGCTGAGCATTTATATCACTTAGCCTCTGCCTTAATATAACGGAAGAAATAATACTCATTGCGGATGTTAATATCAAATCAATCAACGGACGATTTCTTCTTTTACCCTTTACCATTTTTCTATTTACTTTGTTATTTTTTATTAGTTTCTCAAAACCAATGATAACATCATTAATATCAGTTTGAAGATCAGCATGGGTCCATGAGACAATTTGTCCTTCAGCTGAGTATAGACCCTTCATAATTCCATGCCCATAGCCAATATTCTTTTTTACTCTAATAGATTTAATTGATGGATTATTGATTTTATTTATTAAATCTACTAATAAGGTTGTCGTATTGTCCGTTGAACCATTGTCAACAACAATCACTTCCATATAATTTTCAACAATGTCATTTAGTCGTTCTAATAGTATAGGAATGTTTTTTTCCTCATTGTAGCATGGAATAATTATTGAAAGCTTTGGGTTCAAACTAGTATTCCTCTAAAAAGAAACTTTCCCAATATTTAAACAATTTAAGGTCATTAGGAGTTCCCCAACATAAATAATGTAATATTTCAAATATTTTAATTTTATAATCATTTTTAATAAATTGATTAATAACCTCATCTACATAAAATTCATTGTTTATTTTTCTATTTTCAGCAATCATCTCTTTTGTATTATCAAAAAAATCTTTTGCCCTTCTGAACCAAAATGTTCCAACTATAGCATGGTCTCTAACTGGATTACCAGATATTGGTATCTTACATGATACATTTTTTATGATATCGTCTGCAATTGTATTCACCCATCCATACATTTTTGGATTCCTTTTCACCGTCACATTATTTCTAAAAGTCCAAACTAGAGCATCTATGCTCTTATTGCTAATAATAGTTTCCATTTTACTTTTATCCCAACTCATTCCATTATCACAAGCACCAATTATTAGTTGGGCTTCAGGATGAATATAATCTTCTGCTAATAAACAAGTTGAAGCTTGACCATCTGTTAAAAAATCGATATCAATAATGTTTACTTTTGGTGATATTTCATTTAATATATCGTTTAATTTGTACTTTATTATATGCTCTTTCCTGCAAATAAAAATATAATTCTTTGCAGCAGGTAAAGACTTAATTGCCTTCATAATCATAGGCTCACCTGATACATCAATTAAGGGCTTAGGGACCTCATATCCTTCCAAAGCAAACCTACTTCCTTCTCCTGCCATCGGTATTAAGACTGTTAATTCATTATCAAGCTTCAAGCTCTACTCCTTTAATTACTTTCCAAACAGATTCTTTTTCGTTATTATAAGCCAAAAATATTTTATTTACTACAAATTGATCAGGTAAATTATTTAAGGAAGATATTATTTTTAATTTTTCGGCTAATTTCAAGTCTTTATAAATTAAACTAGCATGAGGTAAATATTTTTTTTCTTTGCATGAAAATAGTTTAAGGGCTGAATGCCTTGCGTGAATTAGGCTTTCATTTTTTTCACACTCAATAAATACTGATCGGAATGTTTCTTTTAAAAATGATATTTTATCAAATTTTATTTTAAAAGGCTTGATTATTTTTGATTCTCCTAACTTTGCAAGATTTGCTATATGGTTTTTTTCATTACCTTGAAAACTACTAATTAATGTTATATGTGGTGGAAAATAAGGAGCATCATATTCCCTGCTGAGGTTCTTAATTATTCGTTTTAATTTTAATTCCACGTCGCCACATGGCATCACCCACAAGGAATATGAGGGAGTTAGTCTCATTTTAAATTATAATTTTGGATAGAGTTAAACTAATTCTTTGGTATTCCCCAATAAAAATTTTGCAAAAAGTTTAGTAAGTCCCATTTTAAGTAAGTCGTCAAGAGATTTTACAAATTTATCGATTTCCAATTTTGATATTACTAGAGGGGGCATAATAACTAGCATATCTGGACGCGGTGGCGTAAAATGCGTAAGAATGTCATATTCTCTGTAAAGACATCTTACAATACTACCCATTAATGCTACTTTTACATCCTTAAGAAAAGGAATATTCAGTTTTCTAACACTTTCTTCGAAGGGAATGAAATTGAAAACAACTCCGATGTACAAGCCTCTCCCAATAACTTCCTTAATTATTTTTGGATATTTCTTCTTAAGATTATCAAGGTTATTTAAAAAATAATCTCCATTTTCTCTAACATTATTTAAAAATTCTTTTTCTGAAATAATATTAAGAGACTCTATTGCTACAGCGCAAGAAGTGCCTAGGCCACTAAATGTTGTAGAATGTAATGAGCTATCTTTTCTTTTTCCATATGCTAATTTAGAAAGTTTAGAACTAGTTACCATTGCGCCAATCGCTCTTTTTCCTCCACCTAGTGCTTTTGATATGGTCACAATATCGGGTGTAATACCCTCATTAAAGAATGAAAATAAATCACCCGTTCTTCCCATACCAACTTTGATTTCATCTACAAGCATTAGGATATTATTCATTTGACATATTTCCATTACTTCTTTTAAGTAACCTTTAGGCAACAGACCTAATGTTTGACCTTGTATTGGTTCAATAATCAAGCCCGCAATATTATTTTTAGATTTTCCAATTGCGCCGCCCTTAACTATTTTTTTTAATTCTTCTATATTACCAGGTTCTATAATGATTACATTATCAGGATTAATCCCTACATGGAATCCTTTAGAAAACTTCTCTGAGTTTGTAAAGGATAGTGCGCCATGTGTTTTTCCATGATAATCTTCATCAAAAGAAATAAAATATTTTTTATAATGAGGCTGTACTCTTGTAATTAATTTGATGCCTGCCTCTACCGCTTCTGCACCTGATACAGAAAAAAATGCTGTATCCAATGGGTCGGGAAGAAGCTGAGACAAGTTATAAGCTAAAACTGATTGAAGTCTATTTATTCCAAACTTTTGTACGTCAACGATACTTAGCTCATGGCATTTTTTTTCTGCGTTGACAATCCTTTCATGATTATGACCCAAGGCTAAAACACCGATTCCAGAGGTGAAGTCTAGGATTCTTTTCCCATTACTTAAAACCAGTTCCAATCCTTTTGCATATTTAATATCCATCTCACCAAAACCCAATATTTTATAAATTGAATATAAACCAGGGTTAATATGTTTTCTGTATAACTGGTGATATTCTTGCTCAGTAAGATTGAATGCTTCATCAAGGTTGTATGTCTTTGAATTTTCCATTATTTTAAATTCTCAATGGTGATGGAGCAGGTATATTTTGGTTACTTATCTCCATTATTCTTCTGAGCATATTTGATTGAAATAAGCTATCAGGGTCAAAATTATTTTTAAATTCAAAAAATTTATCAAAATTAGTATACATTGCCCTAAAATGATCTTTATTGAGTACAGGAGTTTTACCTAAGTAAATTTTACCACCATTTTGAATCACAAAATCATTCATTTCATAAAACATTTTAACTTGTTTTTTAATATTATACTTACTCTTAGGTATATCCATCGTAATTGAATACCCATCCAATGAAAAGGTTAGAAGAAAATCTTCTTTTTGCTTCCTATATGCTTTTAATGATGACATGAATGAAACATAACCATATTTCTGCGTTATTTTAATTAATTTTTCATAACCTTCAATACTTTTGTCAATAGGGAGAATTGGTTGGTACAAAAAAAAGCCACTTCTAAAAAAATAGTTATAATGTGGAAACTTCATATCCATTAAATAATGATACTTAGAAAGTGAAACTTTATTTTCTTGTACATCTGAGGACATCCCTCCAGTATTGTACTGTAATGAATTGATAAGTTTCATTGTAAATCTATTTAAAAAAACTTTTCCTAAAGTTGGCATTAGACTATTTGGAAGTACACCAAATAATTTGTCAGGGATTTTATGGTCTCTAATACTGTAGTCATTATCATTTATGAAATTACCGTAGTTAATCTCACCTCTACCTATACTCTCTCCTGGCTTAATTGCATCGACCCAAGCTATACTATATTCATAATCATATTTAATTTTTTCATATTGCTCAATTAATTGAGCAATATTTGGATATCTATTTGCTTTACCACATACGTAAAAAGAAGGAACCTTTCTCATTTGTATTGTAACATCAGTAATAACACCAATTAGGCCTAATCCTGATATGACCGAAAAAAATAAATCACTATTCTTATCTCTAGAACATTCTAATAAGTCGTTACTAGCTAATAAGACTTTAAATGATAATACATGTTCTCCAATATAGCCTTGATGTAGAGCATTTTTCCCATGAACATTATTACCAAGACAACCTGCTATAGTTACAAACCTGGTACCAGGCATTACAGGAAAAACCCATCCAGATTCAACACAGTTTAATAGAATTTTTTCGATCGTAGCACCTGCTTGAGCTTCAATGATGCCACTATTTGGATTCCAATGAATAATTTTATTCATTTGCGAGATATCTAATACAATCTGTTCATCATTTAATGTGTTATCTCCATAACTTTTACCAGCGGCTTTGTTTGATATCTTAACATTTTTTTGTTTTGCTAATTCAATCGTTTGGCGGATAGCATCAATATTTTTCGGTCTAAAAACATAAGAGTTGGAGTGTGTAGACCTTCCCCAACCATAGACTTTCTCTTTATTTTGATTATTTAATTTTAACATAGGATGTCGTTAAGCTGTTGATAATAAATATCAAATATTTTTATTATAACAATACATATATAAATTTAATTCTTTCAAATCCATTTCGTTAACTTTTTTTTACTCAATAAAAACTCAATTACCATTAAATAAAAAAACTCACCCATTTATTATTTATGTAATAAAAAATAGACTTTTTTATATAGCCTATTATCAAGTACACATATTAATAAAAATATAAAAAGCCTAGCGGGTGTACCCCATTACTTTCGATCTCCGCTAATATGTTTTATCAATTTTTTATGAATTTTAATGTTCTTTTTCTCATTATAGCTAGGATTAGTAATGGTATTTTGAATGCCCCAAACTGTAAAATTATTAAATTTTATTTTGGAGTATGCTTCATAACCAAATTTTAATAATATTGGCTTGAGTTCATTAATCTGTTCTTTGTTAAAAGTAGTTAAAATAGCGTCTCCTTTTTCTAAATTTTTTATTTGATTTATAATACATGGACTATAAAATTTTGAAATGAGGTATTTGTGACCTAAATACCATTTATTAAAGAGGCTCATTCTTCCCCAAGTAGGATTTCTATGACATTCCAGATTTCTAGTATTCAAAAATTGCACATTATGTTTTGTATTCCATTTCTGAGACCAAATCAGATCACTATTGGTGTATTTATACTGACCCCACTCCCTAAATAAATATTCAGAGTGAAAATCGTTATCTTGAAATGCTAAGATAACCTTATCATCATTTTCATTAACAAATTGATCAAATTCAGTATATTCATTATAGTTAATTTTTTGTCTATTTAACAAAAAAATACTGATAATTAACATTATGTGAATTACATATCGATATCTCTTATGAAAATTAAATTTTGGTTTAAATCCACATTCAATAATAACAGGTATCAATGGGATCACCCATCGAACGAGATTATAATATAATAAAATTGTGAGAATCGAAAAAATAGTCACTAATATAAAAGAATAAAAAAAGCTTATTATTTGATACCTTTTTACAATATTTGAAAATAAGTTTTTTATATTTACCTTATATTTAATAAAAGAGATTGCTAATAAAATCATTAAAAATATTAATAAAAGTGCTAAGTAGTATGCACTATCAAATCCCAGAATACTACTAAAATACCAAGCATAATGGAATATCCCATTTTTAATTAATGTAAGATATTTAGGCAAAATCGGTAGTAAAAAAATGATAAAACTTATAATGAAAACAATTAATATTTTTTGATAGTAGCGTACAGTCCTTTTTTTAGCAAACAGATATAAAAGCACTACTGGAACCAATATAATAAAACTCATTTTAATAGATAGAGCGATGGCAATAGTTAATCCAATAAGATAAGGATCCACCTTTTCTTGTTTAATATGTCGAATAAGAAATATGCTGATAGGAAACAAAAATATTTCGGCTCCAGTTCTTCCTAAGAAAAAATCAAGTTGTGGTATTAACAGAATTAGCAGAAAATACTTATTAAATTTTTCTAAAGAATCATTTAAATAGAAAGCTATGATAAGCAAAACATTACATATTAGAATAGATCGGATAAATAAAATCGTTTGAGAAAAACTTAACTCAAATAATTCTGCAAATTGTAATAATATGCTGATAAAATAATAAGCAAATGTTCCTGGGTGATATGCATTAATAGGTATCTTATATTTAAGAATGTGTAAACCATTAAATATATAATCAGGCTCTGCATCATATGCCATTAATCTAAAATCTTGATTGATTAGATGATGATAAATAAAGAAAATTGCAGGAAGTAGAAAGAAAATATACTGAAATTTTTTTAAATTTTTAGAAAACTGAAACATATAACGGTCAATTAATAGGACTCTACCATTTATTATTTAAAACATCAGGGTTAAAATGTTATCTGCATAACTGGGGATATTCTTTCTCAGTTAGTTTGAATGCTTTTTCAAAGTTGTATGTCTTTGAATTTTCCATTATTTTAAATTATTCGGCCTAAAAACATAAGACCTTTAGTGTGTAAATCTTCCCCAATCAAAGACTTCTTCTTTTTTGTTTAATTTTGAAATGGGACACGTTTATTGTAACAAAGTACTGTTGATATTAAATATTGCATAACCTTTACCATAATTATTTACATCCGAATACAATTCTTTAAAGCCCATTTCGTTAACTATTTTTCTAAATCTAGGAGATATGTAAACTATAAAAATATCTCTAGGGTAATCTTCGCAAGAATTTTTTATTCTTAGCATAATATGCTGCATTATTTTCTCATCAAATGGGTCATAAAAAAAGAAAAAATTCGCAGTAGATTTAATTTCGTATTTCAAAGCATCTATACATACAATATTCCATTTAACACCAGTATTTTTTGATTCAGAAAAGTAATCTTGCATATTTTTGCTGGCAATATTGCATAACTTTTCCGAGAACTCTACACCTGTTATTTCTTTTGGGTCATACAGACTAGCAAACATCATTACTCGACCGGCACCAGAGCCAAAGTCAATAAAAGTACTATTATTTAATTTTGTCTTAACCAAAGAAAATGTTTTTTTGACAATATAATATGGAGTTGGTAGATATTCTGTTGCATAAAGTTTTTCTTTTGTTGACACATCTAGTTCATCGTTATTTAGAGAAAATAAAGTACCAAAACCAAATCTTAGGCCATAATATATTTCATAAGGAATGAACTTAAGTATATTTAACAACCCCCACGTTTTTGCAAGAATAAAGACTCTTGAAAAAAATTTAAGCTGATTTTTTATTGATACCATATTCTTGATATTGTCATGAGTTGAATACAAAAAAATCTATTAATAAATAAGAAATAACAGCCGCTAAACCCAATGAAAGGATATTTGCTAACAAAGGATTAATTACTAAAAACTCTACAAGTAAATATAAAAATACTTGGCAAAAGATTAATCCAATTAATTGTGCGATAATATACTTAAAAACATAAGTTCTTCCAGGATTTAACTCTTTGTTAAATGTCCAATATTTATTCAATAAATATCCAAAAAAAAGACCGAAGATATAACCTAATGATGAAGCTAGGTTGTAATGCGCCTCTAAATAACTAAAGATAATAAAGAATAAACTATAATTAATTATTGTAGATATCAGACCAACTATTGAAAATCTAATTATTTTTTCAATTAGATAAATAGTTTTTGGTTTTAAAATAAATTTTGATTGAAAATTAGACAAGGTTAATCATAAAAATTAATTTTTTAAGTGTAAATATTCAGAATCACTACTATATGGTTACTAATTTAGATTAAAATTTTAAATTACCAATAATGTTATCAACTATCCAGCAGACAACAATAATAAATATATTTTCTCATACTTCTTAAAACTACAAAAAATTATTGATTAAAAATCATATTCTTATTTTGAATGATAAATTCAGATAAGGTTTTACTATGGTGCTTTGCACCATTGATATTAAAATGACAATCATCATAAAAATATTCAGATGATTTAGGAGTGATTTTGGATAGATCATGAACGAAAACTTTGTTTTTAAACTCTTGATTTCGAATAAAATCATTCATCCTTTCTAACATTGAGTCTGAATACGCTTGGCTAAGCTTATACTCTTTTCCTTTAATATTAATTCTAGGTGTTAGCCAAGTATAATCTTCTAGATTACTATCAATTTTACTATTCCAAGAGCTCGGGTGTGTTTCTAACATAATTGGAACATCATTTTTTATACACATACCTATTATAGAATTAATATTTTTCATATAGTTATTTATTGAAATTCCTTCATTAATTTTAATTTCTTCAACCATAGCTAGAGCCCCTGCAGATTCTTTAATATTTGTAACCGATGCTAAAGTTTCAGGATTATTATCTGTTCCAAACCAATGCTTAAAATTATTTTTTAATCTTAAAAACCTTCTAAAAATCTGAAATTCTGTTGCAAGCATCTTTAATGAAAAATAGTCTTCTTTTATTATGACGGGACTGTTTGAGTAATCTATACCACCTATCAGTCTTCTATGATCATTGAACCCCACATACAATATTATGAGCCGGGGCTTTAAGTGTAGAATTCTTAACGCTATCATTTCAATATGGTCTTGTGTTGTTGTTCCTGATATGCCAGCATTAAAAACTTTTATATCACTACTAATTTCTCTCCTTAAATGTTTTTGTAATAGAAAACTGGAACAAAGAGAATCATCAATCGCTAGATCCTCAGTAGTACTCCCCCCGATGAAAAATATATTCCATGAATTTTCTTTCTCATTAAAATTAGGCCCCCTAAATCCAATGTTATTTGTTGAATATTTTGCTAGATGATTGTTCATACCTGGCAATCCTTCTTCAGATTGAGTGTAAAAGATTAAATTAGACTTTCTAAAATGTCTAATGTAATGAGGTATTTTTACCTTTCGAGAAATAAAAGGATCATCTATAGGTATTAGACTAAGAAGACCTTCCAAAAGAACAATAATTATTACTATTGTAAAAAATAATAATGCTAATTCTGTGATTTTAGTATTTTTAAACATCTACTGCTGCTTATAATAAACATTATATTGAAGAATCATATCCTGTTAAATTAGATTTCAGCAACTTAACTTTTTTTAAATATATTTTAGTTACCCTATTGTTCTTCATGCATGATAACACACCTAACAAAAAAGCTAAAAATTTTAGATTTTGATGAAAATCATCTTACAAATGCAGTGCTTAATGTTGCAAAAATATTAGAATATATATTAATAATAATATATATTTTAATACTGTTATAGTAATTATTGAATATGTATACAAATTTTATAAATAATATAATCTTCCCTCTAAGTGATATAGTTCTTGGGTTATCAATAAATAAAGAACTTGAAAAGTATAGAAAAACTCAATGGCTATCAAAAGATAGTTTAAAAAACATACAAAAAAACAATTTAAAAAATATACTATCTCATTGTGGCGAGAACATTCCATATTATAAAAAATTATTTTATGAAAATAATTTTGATATTAATGGCGATTTATTTATTGAAATGAAAAAAATACCATTTTTAACAAAAAAAATTATAAAAAGTAATTTACCAAATGATATAATAGATCAAACTAGGAATATATATATGACAGAGTACACAAGTGGATCATCTGGTGAACAGGGTGTTTTTTATCATGACCATTCCGCTTTTTCTAAATACAACTCCGCAAGAATATTACAATGGGATTGGGCAGGATTTAAATATGGATATAAAACTATTCAAACTGGTATGACGTTAAAAAGAGGATTGATTAAATCAATTAAGGATTTGTTGTTTCGTGTTGATTATAAAAATGCATTTGTGATCGATTCTAAGACTGTCCAGAATAATTTAGAACCATACAGAAACAAAAATAATATTTATTTTATAGGCTATGCTTCTTCACTTTATGAATATGCGAGATTGGCAAATGAGTTAAATATAGATGATATAAATTTTAATGCTGTTATTTCATTGGGAGATAAAATGTTCCCCCATTACAGGTCAACTATCGAAAAGCAATTTAGCACAAAAGTATATGATACATATGGTTCTGCTGAAGGCTTAGTAATGGCATCAGAATGTGAATATAATAATTACCATATTATTTCCCCGCATGTGCATATCGAGATTTTAGATAAAAATGGAGAAGAAGTGAAAAATGGTGAGATTGGAGAAATAGTAGTTACTTGTCTAGATAATTTTTTAATGCCATTAATACGATATCGGGTAGGAGATCTAGCTATGAAAAAAGGTGAAAAAATAGATTGCCCGTGTGGTCGCAATTTTCCTCAAATTGAATCTATAGTTGGACGCAATACTGATATAATCTATACACCGAAAGGTAAAGCCTTGATTGTACACTTTTTTACAGCAATATTTGAGTTTTACCCTGAAATCTTCCAGTTCCAAGTATTTCAAAATAGCAATGGAGGTGAAATTGAGATTAGATATATTAAAGGAAAAAATTTTTCAAACAACATAATTTCAAATATTAGAAAAAAAATTTATAAAAAAAGCAATGAAAAATTATCAATAAAGTTTACTTCTGTTGATAAGATTCATCCATCTCCTTCAGGGAAACCTCAAATAGTACTTCGAAACTATTAAAAAACAGTGCAGCCTTCTTATACTATATCGTTAGAAAATTTAATCAAAACTTTATTATTCATACTTCATAATGTATCTTATATATAAACCAGGTTAAGTCTTAATGCAATTAGGATTTGAAACCATTGGCAACGCTACAATTATTTTCCATTGTAATGGTCCTTTATTAACCACTGATCCGTGGGTTTATGGTGAACCATATTTTGGTAGCTGGAGAATGTCGCATGAAATACCTGATAAACAATTAATGAATATTAATCAATCAAAGTATTTTTGGATATCACATGGGCATCCAGACCATCTTGATTTGGCTACTTTAGATTATCATAAA
>MDTG01292966.1_pt1 | contig 27105 bp, 28 predicted proteins | sample 811421 | NCBI WGS metagenome assembly MDTG01 (sample SAMN05326645, study PRJNA326480) | marine metagenome | isolation source: seawater | place: Pacific Ocean: South East | collected 2011
CAAAATATCAGATAATAATAAAATTTTTCTCACTCCATCTTTTGATTTGCTTCAAATCAATAAAGGAACAAATATACGTATTGGCTTTGATAATTTGATCATAAAAATATTCAAAAAGTCTAAATTGAAAAATTGTTTATATGGAATTGTTAAAAGCAGTGGTGATTTAGAGTCAAGAAAAGGTGTGCATATTGAACAAAGAATAAAGCTTAGTTGTGTAAGTGAAAAAGATATTTATGCAATGAGATTAGGTTTAAAACATAAAATTAATATTTACGCGATTTCATTTGTAAATAATCATAAAGATTTAGTCTTAATCAAAAAAATTTTAGGGCATAAGAAAAAGATAATTTCTAAAATAGAAACTTTGTCAGCTATAAAAGATCTTAAAAAAATTTCAAAATTATCAAACGCGCTCTTGATAGACAGAGGTGATTTATCAAGGTATATTCCTATAGAAAAAATACCTCAAGCCCAGGAACATATCTTAAGAAAATCCTCTGAATATAAAATACCAACTTTTGTTGCAACTAATTTACTTGAAACTATGATTAGTAAAAACTTACCTTCAAGAGCAGAAAGTAACGATATTTATTCGAGCTTGGATAAAGGTGCTAAAGGATTAGTTTTGGCGGCAGAGACTGCCATCGGAAAATATCCTTTAGAATGTGTAAAATTCCTTAAAAGATGTATTTCAGCGTTTAAAAACAAACAAAGATTCTTATGAAATATTCTCCTCCAAAATTAATTAATAATAATATTGTAATAATTGATGGTATAGCAAGGTCAGGAAAACTTTTAACAGCCACAGTCATATCTTCATTTTCAAATACAGAGCAATTTGAAATGGGAAGAAATTTTGAAGATTTCGGACTTGGTTTAAAACTTAAAAAAATTGATTTTCATTTCGCAGAAGCTTTTATTAAGAATTATCTTAATGAATTAATTTACAATAAATATTTATCTAGAAATGTTAATTTTAGAGCATCTGATAGAACAGGTGTAAAAAACTCACCATATTTTAAATTATATAAAAAAAGACTTAAAAAAAAAAGAGGGGGATAACGTAATCAATCTTATCAAGAGCGAAAAAAGAAATATTCCATTTGTTACGCATGATTTACTTCTATCAATTAACTCTTTTAACAAACTTAATCTAAAATACAAAATGATATACATCTTTCGCAATCCATTTGATTTGATTATCTCATGGAACAAAAGAAAACTTAGTGAAAGACTTGGCAAAGATCAAAGATTATTTACTTTGATGATAGAGAATAAAAAAAAAACTTTTTCCTTGGATATTAAAAATACTGGAAAATATAAAAAATATAATAACGTGGAAGCTTGTGCCAACTACGTTTATCATATGATTAATGAAGCTATAAAAAACTATAATAAATTAGGCAAAAAAAAGAAGAAAAATATTTTTATAACAACATATCAGAAGGTTAGTCAAAACCAAAAAAATGAAATTAAAAAAATTGCAAAATTTCTTAATTCTAAAACAACAAACAATACTTTAAAAGTAATAAAAAAAGAGAAGTTATTTGCAAAAGATAGAAAAAAATATCAGTTTAATTTAAAAAAAAGAAAAGAATTTATAAAATCAAAAATAAGTATTAAAACTTATTATAAATTGATAGAACAAGAAAAAAATTTAAATTTAGATACTTAAAATTTACTTTGTTTCATTAGATAATAGTAAAATTATCCATAATAAACTCCAAAAAACAACATAATGTTCATTATTTGAACAAAATATTCATATAATGGTTTACACCTGAATATCGGGTATGTATAAAACTGAAAAGATATGAATTGTTTAGTTACAGGACATAACGGCTTTCTTGCAAAGAACCTGACACAGTTTTTTAAACAAAAATATAACGTTTATGCTATTTCAAGAAAAAAAAATAAAAAAAATCTTCTAAATGTTATTACATTAGATTTGTCTAAAAAAGACTCTTTTAAAAAAATTAAATTACAAAAGGTAGATTTTGTTATACATGTGGCGGCAGTGATAATGAGCAATAAAGTTAAAGCTAAAACAATAATTATTAAAAACCTAAATATTATAAATAATCTAATTAAAATTCTAAAAATGATTTCATTTAAAAAAATTATTAATATATCGTCGATTTCTCTTTACCCTAATAATGATGGTAAATTTAATGAAGAAAGCCAAATTAATTTTTTTGATAATAATGATTACCCCTATGCTTACTCTAAATATATTACTGAAAAAAAAATTAACGAAAATTTTCCTTCAAATAAGATTTTGCATTTAAGAGTTGCACAAATCATAGGCAATCAAAAAGACACTTCTATCATTACAAATTTAAAGCGAGAAATAAAAAAAAAAAATAAATTAAGCATTTTTGGCAATGGAAAAAGAGTTTTAAACTTAATTCATGTAAAAAAAATCCCACAGTACATAGATCTATCTCTAAAAAAAAGATTATTTGGGATTTATAATATTTCAGATTACTCTTTTAGTTTAAAAAAAATTGCAGAGGCAATCAAAAAAAAATATGGAAACAAAAATACAAAAATTTTATATAAAAGAAAAAATAAATTTAATCCAAGATTTATAATTGATAACAAAAAATTTTTCTCGAAGTTAGGACTGAAAAAATTATCTTTAAATGATTTGATTAATGAAATTTAAAAAACAAAAAGTAATTATTATCGCTGAGGTCGGAATTAATCATGACGGCTCCATAAAAAAAGCAATTAAATTGATTAAAATTGCAAAAGAATGTGGAGCTGATTTTGTTAAATTTCAAATTTTTAACCCAGAAAATGTAGTTACAAAAAATGCGAAAAAGTCTCATTATCAAAAATCGAGTTATTACGATACCGAAACCCAACATAAAATGATTTCAAAATATAAACTTGAATACAATTTATTTTTAAAAATAAAAAAAGAGTGTAAAAAAAGAAAAATAAAATTTTTATGTTCTCCATTTGATGTTCAAAGCTTGCAGTACCTAAATTCTATTGGAGAAAAGATAATCAAAATTCCCTCAGGTGAAATTACAAATTATCCTTATCTAAAGCTTTTAGGTTCCATGAAAAAGAAGCTGATACTCTCTACAGGTATGAGCAATATACCAGAAATAAGATCAGCATTGAGGATTTTGACAAAGTTTGGAACAAAAAAGAGCAATATTACAATACTTCATTGCGTAACCTCTTACCCTGCTCCTTTCGAGTATCTTAACTTAAAAGCAATTGATTTAATTAAAAAAAATTTTAAAGTAAATGTAGGGTATTCGGATCACTCTGAGGGTATTGAGGCCTCTATAGCAGCAGTAGCTTTAGGAGCTACTATAATTGAAAAACATTTAACTATAAATAAAAATTCTAAAGGACCCGATCATAGCAGCAGTTTAAATCCTAAAGAATTTAGTCTGCTAGTCAAATCAATTAGAAACGTCGAAAAAACTTTAAAAAACAATAAATGTTTACAAAAATGTGAAATTGAAAATTACAAATTAGTAAGAAAATCAATAGTTGCAAAAGTAAAAATTAAAAAAGGTGAAAAATTGAACAACGTTAATATTACGACAAAAAGGCCAGCAACGGGAATCAATCCAATGAAATGGAAAAAGATATTGGGCAAAAAGTCAAAAAAAAATTATTTACAAGATGAATTTATATAAAAAAAAAATCTGTGTAATTTCAAGTTCAAGGTCTGAAATCGGAATTTTAAAAAATTTGATATATCAATTAAATGATGACAATTTTTTTCTTAATAAGATTATTTCGTTAGATGATCATAAAATTAGCTCTAATTTTTCCAAAAAAAAAGATGAATTACAAGATTTCAATAAAAAAGATATTTACAGTATAAAACTATCAAAAAGAATTGATGAGCCGATAGATATTATTAATAGATCATCTGACATTCTTAAAAAACTTTCAAAAATTTTTGTCAAAGAAAAATTTGAATTAATTATATTGCTAGGTGACAGATATGAAATTTTAATTTCTGCTTACACATCTATTTTGCATAAAGTTCCAATAGTGCATATATCTGGAGGAGATGAAACCATAGGATCGTATGATAACAATTTTAGACATGCTATTTCTAAATTTGCTAATTTTCATTTTGTTACTAACAAAGACTCAAAAAAAAGGTTAATCATGATGGGTGAAAGAAAAAATAGTATTTTTAATTATGGAAGTCTTTCTGTTGAAAAAATAAAAATGACTAAAAAAAAAGGTAAGAGATTAGATTTTGAAAAAGAATTCAACATAAAATTTAGAGAAAAAAACTTTATCGTTACTTACCATCCTGAAACTACTTCAGACGAAATTGATAAAAAATTCAATCTAATTATAAAAAGTTTATCTAAATTTAAGAAATATTTATTTATTTTCACTTCTCCGAATAATGATCAAGGATCTAATAAAATAAAAAAAATTATTCTTAAAAATATCAAAGAGAATAGAAATTTTATATATATTCCATCTTTTGGCCAAAAAAAATATTTTGAAATTTTAAATATTGTAGATGGAGTAATCGGAAACTCATCTAGCGGTGTTCATGAAGTTCCTAGTTTTAAAATAGGAACTGTTAACATTGGATCAAGACAAGACGGAAGGATTAAAATTAAGAGTGTGATAAATGTGAATTATTCACAAAAGAAAATTAGGAAAGCTGTTCTTAAAATTATTTCAAAAGATTTTAAAAAAAATATATATAAGGTATCTAACCCTTATTATAAAAAAAATACTACAAAAAAAATTTTAAATAAAATTAAGCAAATTTTGAAAAATAAAATAAACACTCAAAAAAAATTTTATGAACAAAAAATTTATTAGAATTATTCCAAAATTAGATATAAAAAATGGTTTATTAATTAAAGGAATTAACCTAGATGGCCTTAGAGTTCTTGGCGAAGATCACCTCATTTATGGAAAAAGATTAAAAATAGGTGGTATTTGAGACATGCAGCTAATAAAGATGGTACGGATAATTAAACAAAAGCTTTAATTATTATTTATATGTACATTATTAGCATAATAGTTATACTGTTCAAATAATGAACACAATTGCTTAGTTAATAAAACAAATTTTTAAAATGAGATTATCAAATATTAAAAATTATCTTCTCGAGTCAGATAAAAGTCTTTTTCATGCAATCAAAAAACTTAACGTTAATAAATATAAAACAATACTGGTAGTTGATAAACTTAATAGATTAGTTGGCACAATTACAGATGGCGATATAAGACGATCTCTTTTGAAGGGCTATGATCAATCTTCTAACGTAAAAAAAATTTTAAATAATAAACCTAAAAAAATTTTTCTTAAAAAAAAAATAACTAACTTCAAAGCCTCAGATGCAGAATTAATACCAATTATAGATAAAAAACAAAAGATTAAATCAATTATAATTAATAATCGCAATATTAAGAATAAGATTGAAGACGATGTTACTGCAATTATAATGGCTGGTGGCTTTGGAAAAAGACTTTTACCTTTAACTGTTAATAAACCAAAACCTTTAATAAAAATAAACAATAAGCCATTAATTGAATATGCATTTCAAAATCTAATTAAATTTAATATAAAAAATATTTCGATATCAATTTATTACAAATCAAAGCAAATAAAAAACTATTTCAAAAGCAAAAAATTTAATCAAAATATTAATTTTATTGAAGAAAAAAAACCTCTCGGAACAGCTGGATGCCTAAGTCTACTAAATTTTGCCGAGTTAAATAATAATATATTGGTTCATAACAGTGATATTATTACAGACCTAAATATTAAAAATTTACTTAAATTTCATGCTGACTTCAATTCTGAAATTACTGTTTGCGCAAAAGAATATTCAAATACATCGCCATTTGGAGAAATACATCACAAAGGGCATAAAGTTAAAAAAATAATAGAAAAACCTACGTCAAAAAATTTTTTTAATGCAGGGATTTATGTCATTAAAAAAAAACTTTTAAGAAATTTGTCAGTAAAACATTTAGATATGACCACATTTATTGAGCAGAAAATTAAATCAGGAACAGATGTAAACGTTTATCCTATTTATGAATATTGGGTAGATGTAGGTAGAAAGGATACAATAAAGAAATTATTAGGAAAAAATGAAAAAAATAATTAATTATTATAACAAAGTTAAATATAAAAATAAAAAATCATATTTACCATTGCATGAGCCTCATATATCAAACGATGATAAAAAGAAAATATTACAATGTCTTAATTCTGGATATGTATCTACATCAGGAAAAGACATCCAAATATTTGAAAATAAAATTAAGAATTTTATTAAAAATAAATATGTTGTCAGCACTATTAGTGGAACAGCAGCCCTACAAATTGCTTTGAAAGTTTTGGGTGTTAAAGCAAATGATGAAGTTCTTTTACCTTCTATAGCTTTTGTAGCAGCAGCAAATGCTATTTTATACAATTTTGCTCAACCGCATTTTGTTGACAGTGACAAAGAACATTTTGGAGTATGTCCAAAAAAACTTGAGAATTATTTAAAAAAAAACACTTATATTAAAAAAAATAAATGTATAAATAAAAAAACAAAAAAAATCATAAAAGCTATAATAATAGTTCATATTTTCGGACATCCAGCTCAAATCAAATTATTAGTAAAAATCGCAAAAAAATTTAAAATAAAAGTTTTAGAAGATGCAGCTGAGGGGCTAGGAAGTACTTTTCAAAATAAACACATAGGAACATTTGGAGATATTGGTGTTCTAAGTTTTAATGGAAATAAAATTATTACCACTGGTATGGGTGGAGCTATTTTATCAAATAACAAAATATTTGCCGAAAAATGCAAACATTATGTTTCTGTTTCTAAAATTGATCATAAGTGGGAATTTAAATATAATGAAATTGGTTACAATTATAGATTACCTAATTTAAATGCCATTTTAGGTATATCTCAAATGGGAAAAATAAAAAAATATTTAAATCATAAGAGAAAACTCTATAAAAAAATAAAAAATTTAATTATGGACAATAACAATTTAGATGTACTGAATGAACCAAAAAAATGCAAAAGTAACTTTTGGATTCAAACTCTGATTTTAAAAAAACCTTCCTTTGTAAACAGAAATAAAATTTTAAATAGATTTCATCAAAATAAAATTTTAGCGAGACCGCTTTGGAAACCTTTGCATAAACTAAAATTTTTAAAAAAATTCCAAAAAATGAATTTAGACAATACAAAATCAATAGAAAAAAAAATAATCAATATTCCAAGTAGTTATTATATTTAGTATGAAAAAAATTTTTATTACTGGCGCAACAGGTTTTATAGGTTCTCATTTATGTGAGATGGCGATCCAAAAAGGCTATAAAGTAACGGGATTTGATCGATACAACTCTAACAATGATTTTGGTTGGTTAAAAAGATCTCCTTATCTCGATAAAATTAAAATTATTTTGGGAGATATTAGAGATTATGACTCTGTTTATAAATCAATGAAAGGCTGCGATGTTGTTTTCCACCTTGCGGCATTAATAGGAATCCCTTACTCATATGTTTCACCCCAAGCGTACATAAGAACAAATGTTGATGGAACTTACAACGTACTTGAGTCAGCGAAAAATCTTAAAATTAGAAACATTTTAATTACTTCAACGAGTGAAGTTTATGGATCTGCAAACTACCTACCCATAGATGAAAAACATCCTTTAAATGCACAGTCACCTTATGCTGCTTCAAAGATCGCAGCGGATCAACTTTCTTTAAGTTATTTCAGATCATTTAATACACCAGTTAAAATAATCAGACCTTTTAACACATTTGGACCTAGGCAATCGGAAAGAGCTGTTATACCGAGAATAATTATTCAATGTTTAAATAGAAAAAACAATAAAATTGAGCTAGGCAATTTAAAACCAACTAGAGAATTCAATTTTGTAGAAGATGTCTGTGAATCTTATTTTCAAATAATGAATAATAGAAATTGTGTTGGTGAAGTTGTAAACGTGGGCTCTAATACAAATATATCGATACTGAACTTGGCAAATAAAATTAAAAAATTATTAAATTCAAAGAAAATTATTAGACAAAAAAAAAATATAATGCGACCTACAAATAGTGAAGTTGATAATCTGAGAAGCAATAATAATAAAATCAAAAAATTGAGTAAGTGGAAACCTAAGAAAAGTCTTGCTCAAGGTCTTAAAATCACAATTGAGTGGTATAGAAAAAACTTAAAAAATTATTCTAATAAATATACAGTTTAACAGGTTTTTTTGAAGTATGTTCAATTATTGAACAAAAAACTTTACTTTGTAATTTTTTAATATAATATCAATAATATGAATTTAACAGAATTTGAAATACTAAGAAAAATATACAATAAGTCAGCGTCCTCTCAGAGGAAACTTTCAAAAGAACTAGATACAAGTTTAGGAAAAATCAATTATTGTTTGAATGCTTTGATCGAAAAAGGATATGTAAAAATTTCAAATTTTAAAAAAAGTAAAACAAAATCAAAATATTTATACGTTTTGACTCCAAAAGGAATTTCAGAAAAAACAAGAGTAACTCTTTTATTTATGAAAAATAAAATGAAAGAGTACGACGAATTGAAAAAAGAACTTAAGAGTTCTTCTACCCAACGTAAAAAAAATTAATTTTTGTTATTTTATTATTTTAGATGAAAAAAAAAGTAATTATTATTTATCCATTGATATTTAGAGAATTTGATTATTACAGGTTTGAATTAAAGTACCTTTTAAAAAAATTTGACGTCGAAGTTCATGAAATTATTAATATGCTCAATCCAGAACTAGTAAATATTTACAATAAGAAAACTTGGTGCCGAAGAAGTTTTATAAAAAGATATAAAAATTTTGAAAAATGGAAAAGAGATATTAAAAAAAAGACTGAGAAATTTAATGTCACAGTTATAGTATATGATGAACCCGACAGCTTAAGAAAATTCTTAGTCAGATATTACTTAAGTTCTCTCAAATTAAAAATAATTAAATTTTCAGTAAATAAAGCTCCAAAAAGAATAGTGACAACTGAGTTGATTATTAATAAAATTTTAAGAAACTTTTCATTTAAAACACTAATATATTTCATAAACAATTCCATCTTTAGATTTATTAGTAAATTAATTTTTAAAGTCGATTGTCTTATGGTGTTATCGGGTGTTGACTATAATCACTATAAAAAAAATTCCTTAGTTGGTGAGGTTAAAAAAATTCATTCCTATGATATTTCTAACGCACTTATTCTAGAAAAAAAAAAATTTAATAGAGCTAGAAAAAAAAATATCTCTTTATTAATTGATACACCTGGTCCGAGATACGATGGGGATGAAAAAGTAGATAAAATTAAAAAGTATCATACTCCTGAAAAATGGTATCCTTCACTAAACAGATTCTTTGATTTCCTAGAAACTAATTTTAAGACGAATGTGAAAATAGCTCCACATCCAAAAACAAGACCAAAAAAATTTTCAAAAGATTTTAATTTTAGAGAGGTTTTGTCTAATAAACTTGCAATTAACGTTAGAAATGCCAAGATTATTATTTCCAAGGTCCCAGGATCAAATGCTTTGCTATATGCAGCTTTTTATAAAAAACCTGTTTTATTCATTTATTCTAATGAGATGATTAAACATAAAAATTTAATGAACTCATTTCAAAGTTATTATAAAGCATTAGGTTATAAACCTATTAATATAGATAAACCTTTAAAAAAGAACGAGATATCAAATATTTTGAAAATGAGAAATATGTCTAAATATAAAAGATATATAGAAAATTATGGAACTGCGAGAAAAGATAAAAATCCAAATTTCCTAATTTTAACAGGCGTAATTAATAAATTTTATAATAGTAAGTGAAAAATATATGAAAATACTCATAGCTGGTTATGGATCCATCGGGCAAAAGCACTATAGAATTTTATCTAAGATAAAAAGAGAAAAAAAAATTGCATTTTTTTCAAGTCAAAAAAAAATAAAAACATCTCATTTACAAACTTATAATCAAATTATTTCATTTAATCCAGACTATATCGTTGTTGCATTACGCACTTCTGAACATTATGGATTTGTAAAATTTTTAGAAAAAAACTTTAAAAATAAAAAAATTCTTATTGAGAAACCAATATTCGATAAATCATATTCAATTAAATTAAAAAATAATTATTATTTTGTTGGATATAATTTAAGATTCCACCCGATAATTAATTTCATAAAGAAGAAAAAATTTAAACCTATATATGTGAAAGTTAATTGTTATAGTTATCTTCCTAATTGGAGAAAAAATATACCTTACTATCTCTCAAATTCTGCTGATAAAAAAGGTGGAGGAGTACTTCTAGAATTAAGTCATGAAATTGATTATCTAACCTGGATCTTTGGAGATTTTGAAATATTATTTTCTTTAAGTAAAAAAATTTCAAATTTAAAAATTAAAAGCGATGATATTTTAATTTTATGTTTAAAATCAAAAAAGTTAGGTTTTATTTTAAATTTAAATATTAATTTCTTCTCAAGGATTGAAAAAAGAGAAATTCAAATTGATACCAAAAAAGATAGTTATAAATTTGATTTAATCAAAAATTCTATAAATTATTATGATGGAAAAAAAAGTAAAAAAATAAAACAAAAAAAATTTCAATCAGACAAAACTTATCATATACAGCATCAATCTATTTTAAGTAAAAACAATAAAAGGATTTGTTCTACTAAAGAAGCATTAAAAACATTAAAATTCTTAGAAAAAATTAGATGAAAATTATCTGTTCTATATGTGGTAGAGGTGGTTCGTTAGAAGTTAAAAACAAAAATCTAAAATATTTTTTAGGTAAACCGCTTATTTCATATACTATTAACCAAGCGCAAAAATCTAAAATATTTGATAAAATAGTTTTATCTTCAGATTCTAAAAAAATTTTAAATTTTGGTAGAAAACTAAAATTAGATTTAGTAATAAAAAGACCAAAAAAAATATCTTCTCCATTTGCACCAAAATTAAAAGCAATAAAACATTTATTTAAGTTCTCAGAAAAATTTTTTAAAACAAATTTTGATATAATAGTTGATTTAGACATTACATCCCCTCTTAGATCTATAAAAGATATTAAAGATTCTATAAATAAATTAAAAAAAATTAATAAACCATCAAATTTAATTTTACTTTCGAAGTCGAGACGGAGTCCATATTTTAATATGGTAAAGATTAAAAAGAATAAAGTAGAAATTGCTATTAATAAAAAAAATTTTAATGCGAGACAGGAGGTTCCAAAAATTTTTGACGTTAATCCATCAGTTATTGTGTGGAATAGGAAAGGTATACTTAATCAATCGAAAATAATAAATAAAAATACTTTATTTAACATAGTTCCAATAAACCGATCATTTGATATAGATAGTGAGTTGGATTTTAAGTTAGCAGAGTTTCAATATAGGTTATTAAAAAGACGATAAATATGAATTCATTTTCTTTGAAAAATAAAAAAATTTTTATACTTGGTGGTTCAGGATTGATTGGAAGATCGACAACAAAGTTATTGAGAGAAAAAGGCGCTAAAGTAACTAATTTTGATTTAAATAAAGATGGAAAAATTTCTGATAATTTTTATAGTTTAGATTTACGAAATTCCAATAAAATTGAAAAAATTTTTTTAAAAGCAATACAAAAACATGGTTGTCCGGATGTGTTTATAAACTGCTCATACCCAGTTTATGGTGAATGGCATAAAGCATCTTTTAAAGATGTTAAAAAAAAATTGATTTATGAAAACATAAATTTACATTTAGGATCTTGTGTATTGATATCAAGATTAATAGCTGAGCAAATGAGAAAAAAAAAGAGGGAAGGTAGTATTATAAATTTTTCATCTATTTATGGCGTGGTGGGACAAAATTTAAATATCTATGAAAAAACTAATATTAGAGAAAATATTATTTACAATCCAATTAAGGGAGGAATAATATCTTACACAAAACAATTAGCATCTTATTATGGAAAATTTAATATAAGAGCAAATTGTATAAGTCCCGGCGGAATATTAGGCCATGTTAAAAATTTTAAAAAAAAACAAGATGCAAATTTTATTAGAAATTATAAAAAACAAAATCCTATGAAACGGCTTGCTAAACCTGAAGAGATAGCATCTGTAGTAATTTTTTTATCTTCTAATGCGTCGTCGTATGTCAATGGCATAAATTTGATTGTAGATGGTGGCTGGACATCAATCTAAATAAAAATGTATAGAATTTTAATTTTAGGAGGGGATGGATTTATTGGTAAAAATTTATGTTTATCATTGTCCAAATTAAATTTCAAAATATTTGCTGTGGTAAAAAAAAGAATAAAAAAAAATTATTATTCTAAAAAAATTAATTATCTTGAATGCAATATTAATAAGGAAAAAGAACTAAAAAAAATATTCATCAATAATTTCGATATTATAATTAATTGCAGCGGGAACATTAATCATTCTAATAAAAATGAAACACAGACGTCACATTTTAAAGTAATTAAAAATTTAAAAAAAATAATTAAAAATAAAAAAGTCAGACTGTTTATTCAAATGGGAAGTAGTTTAGAATATGGGTTTAGTAATTCACCTCACAAAGAAACTCTAAGGTGTAAACCAAAATCACATTATGGTAAGGCAAAGTACTCTGCCACTAAAGAGCTGCTGAGTATGGACTCTGTAAATGTTTTAGTGCTTCGTTTATATCAGGTTTATGGCCCCCATCAAAAAATAAATAGATTAATACCTCAAACTATTAACTTTTGTTTAAAAAATAAAAAATTCAAGTGCACTGAGGGAAAACAGATAAGAAACTTTTTATTTATAGGTGACTTAGTAAATTTAATAAAAATTATCATCGAAAAAAAAAAAATAATCTCAGGAATATATAACGTCGGATCTAATGAAAATTTTTCTGTTAAATATGCCATAAATAAAATCCAAAAAATTATTAGAAAGGGATACCCAGATTATGGAAGTTTAAAAATGCGTAAAGATGAAATGAAAAAATTTTATCCAAGTAATAAAAAAATTAAAAAAGCTTTTAATTGGAAGGCTAGGGTAGATTTTAATTCAGGAGTTAAAAAAACAATAAAATTTTATGAAAAAAATTATTTATAATTTTGCGCATTAAAATCACATATGCTAAACATAAAAATCAAATGAAAAATATAAAAGTTTTAGACTGTACAATTAGAGACGGCGGATATTATAATAATTGGAATTTTAAAACTAAAGAGGTTAAAAATTACTTACGCGAAATTTATAAAACTCAAACTAAGGTTGTGGAGATTGGATTTAATTTTTTCGATCAAAGCAAGAATTACGGCCAATTTGCAGTTTGTAACCAGAACCTTTTAAAAAAAATTCCAAAGTCATCTAAAGTTGAATTAGCATTAATGATCAATGCAAACGAATTGTTATTAATAAAATGTGATAAAAAAGCTATTAAAAAAGAGCTCTTTCCAAAATTGAAACATATTTCAATTATTAGAGTTGCCTCTCATTTTAAGGATGTAAAAAAAGTTATTAAATACTTAAAAATTTTAAAACAAATTGGTTTTAAAGTATTTCTAAATCTTATGCAAATTAATACTATTTCTACATTTAATTTAAAAAGTCTTTTAAAAGATTTATCAAAATCAAGATGTGTTGATGTATTTTATTTTGCCGACTCATTTGGAAATTTAAATCCAAAATTAGTAAAAAAAATTTGTTTAACAATAAAAAATGAATGGCAGAAAGAAATTGGTTTCCATAGCCATGATAACTGCGGAATAGCAATGAAGAATGTTATTGCAGCAGTTAAACACGGGGCAGTTTGGATAGACTCCACTATACAGGGTATGGGGAGAGGCGCAGGTAATGTAAAAACATACGATGTTTTGAAGTATTTCTACAAAAACAGTTTTAGAAAAAAGGATATTGAAAAAACACAAAATTTTTTTTTAGAATTAAAAAAAAAATATAATTGGGGGACATCAAAGCATTATATCGTAGCTGCTAAAAATAATATTCATCCTTCTTACATTCAAGAGCTTAAAAAAGATGATAGATATAGTGAAAAAGAAATAAATTTTTTAATTAAACAAATTTCTACATTTAACACCAAAAGCTACGATCCTAACTTACTGCAGAAAATTTATTTACAAGATAATTTTAGAGGAAAATGGAATGTTAAAAATCATTTTAAGCAAAAAGATGTTTTAATTTTAGGACAGGGGCCTTCAATTAAAAAAAAGAAAGAAATTAAAAAATTACTAAAGTTTATTAATGAAAAAAAACCAATAGTAATTAGCATCAATATAAATAAGTATATTCAAGAAAAATATATAGATTATTATGCAACATTTAATGATAAAAGAATTCTTGTAGATCATCTTAATTATAAAAAAATTAAAAAACCTTTAATCATACCCGCATATATTTATAAAAAAATTAGTAGAAATTTTAATACAAAAAGGATTTTAGACTATGGAGCTCAAATAAAAAAAAACACATTTGATGCTAAAAACAATTATTGTGTTTTACCAGATACAAACCAATCATTTGGATATGTGTTGGCTCTAGCTGCTGCCGGGTGTGCAAAAAAAATTTTTTTATTCGGTTTCGATGGATATAGTGAAGGTCATCATCTTAATTTTGAAATGAATTCGTTATTGACCTTCTTTAAAAAAAGATTCAAACAAATAGAAATTAACTCATTATCAAAAACTATTTATAAAATTGACAATTATTAAATCATAAAATGAAAAGAAAATTTTTAATAGTTATACCTGCAAGAATTAATTCCAGTAGGTTTTACGCAAAGCCTTTAAAAAAAATCTACGGTGTTCCAATGGTTATAAGAACAGCTATGCAATGTAATAAGGCAACAAAAAAAAAAAATATCATAATAGCAACTGACTCAAAAAAGATTCAAGATGCTTGTATAGAGTATAATTTTCAATCTCTTATGACTTCAAAAAAATTACTGACCGGCACGGATAGAGTTTGTGCTGTAGCAAAAAAATATAAAGCAGATTATTATATTAATGTGCAAGGTGATGAGCCAATTTTTAATCCAAATGATATTAAGTTATTACTAAAGGAAATAAATAAAAATCATAAAGAGGTTCTTTTAGGCTATGCAAAAATTAATGAAAAAAAAGATATCTTAAATAAAAATATTCCAAAGATATGTTTTGATAAAAATTTAAAATTACTTTACGCTTCAAGATTACCTATACCTGGGGGGGATTACAAAAAAAATAAAAATTATTACAGACAAATTCTTGCTTATTCTTTTCCCTATAAACATTTAATTAAATTTTCTAAAATTAAAAAAAAGCAAAAACTTGAAAAAGCAGAGGATATTGAAATTTTAAGATTTTTAGAGTTAGGAATTACTGTTAAACTTTTAAAAATGTCCCAAAGCTCTTATCCCGTGGATGTTCCTAATGATTTAAAAAAGGTAAAAAGAATATTAAAAAAAACAGTGTATTAAATTTTATTTAAATCTAAAACATTATCGCAGTTATTTAAAATTTTTGATGTATGAGTTATAAAAATTATAGTCATATCCTTTTTAAATTTATGAAGTTCTTTTATAATCTTCTCTTCTGTTTCATCATCCAGGGCACTCGTTGACTCATCCATAATTAAAATTTTTGGTGATAAGTAAAGCGCTCTTGCAATACCTAATCTTTGTATCTGTCCTCCAGATAATTTATCTCCAAATTCTCCGACATTAGCATCCAATCCTTTTTTAGTTTCATTTATTAGTTTTTGAAGTTGTATATCTTCAACTACTTTTAAAATTTTTGAATTATCAATTTTTTCGTCCTCTATACCAAAAGCAATATTTTTTTTTATTGAGTCATCCAACAAATAAATATGTTGAGGTACATAACCCACCATGTTTTTTGTAAAACTAAAACCGTTAACTAATTCTTTGTCATCAATAAAAAGTTGACCTTTATTAGGTTTAATTAAACCTAATAGAATATTTATCAGCGTTGTTTTGCCCGATCCACTTTTCCCAGTAATTCCATAGAAGGTGTTCTTTTTAATTTCAAAACTTAAATTTTTAATTATTTCTTTATCTGTACCAGGATAATGAAATGATAAATTATTTGCTTTAAATTTATTAAATTCAAATGATAAATTATCTGAATATTTCTCGTTTATATTTTGATCAATGTTTTTTAAACTATCAAGTTCTTTCAGAAGATTTTCTATAATAGGATAATTATATCTAATCTTTTGAGTTATATTCATTATTCTTATTATTGATGGCACAATTCTAAATGCTGCAGCTCCAAACAAAGCAATTATGGGAAAAATTTTATCTGTATCCTGGTAAGTTATATATAGAATAGAAATTAGTATTAATAGACCTATAATTGTAATCCATTCAAACCAAAATCTTGGTAGTGAATTTACAAAACTATGTTTTTTAAATTCAGTTTCAATTTCTAATTTAGAAAATTTAACAAACTGGTTAATAAAAAAATGTTCGCGGTTGAAAACTTTAATTTCTTTAATTGATTTAAAGCAATCATTGATATTTTTAATTGTGTGACTTTGAAAAATTTGTCTTTGGTGACCCCACTTTCGTGCATCTTTTTGAATTTTAAAATAAAAGAATAAAGCAAATGATGAAAATAACAATAAACTTGCAATAGCCCCTAGTGGTTCAAAGTATAGTAACAAAATTATAATACTTATGAGAACCAATATCTCTGTTAAAAAATAAGAACTGTCTCTAATTACCGCTGCAAATCTTTTTAGTTCAATTAAATTCGCAGCTAATTTTGAAGAATTGGAGTCAACGTGAAATAAGTAGTTTTTATTTATATAGATAGAAAACAGTTTTTTTGAAATATTTACTTTTACTTTAGTTAAAAAATCTTGTTCGATATAAGAGAATAAAGTTAAGAGTAAAGCTTTCGTTGTATAAATTGTTGCAAATAAAACTATAGAGAGTGTTAATAGCTTTTCTTTATTCAAACTAGCTAAGTCAAAAAACTTTAACAAATATATATCTCCAAGATTATTAGACTCTGCTAATAAAATTTGAGTAAATGGTATAATAAGTCCTATACTTAAAGCTTCAAACAATACTGTAAATAAAGTTAATACAAGAATTATTAGACAATAAATTCTATCTTTTTTTGCTATGAGTCTTAAGTATTTATTTATTTTATTAGACATTTGAATAATATTAATATACTTTTATGTTCAAAATATGAACATTATATCTAATATTTAAGTGGTTTTTTTAATATTTTAGCAAGATTTAAAATTATCTAGTAAATATGAGCAAATTACTTTTAAAAAAAAATATTTTAATTTCAGGAATTGGAAAAGGGTTAGGTTTAGACATGTATTATAAGTGTATTGATCATGGAGCGTTTGTCTATGGATTTACAAGATCCAAAAAAGATGTTCAAAAAATAAACAAAAAATATTTGAGAAATTCAAAAATTTTCATCGGAGATTGTACAAATGAAAATTTTATAAGAAAATTATTTTTATATTTTAAAAAAAAGAAAATAATTTTAAATGGTTTGATTAATAATGCTGGTCAGAGACAAAGAAAATCATTTTTAGATATATCAAAAAAAGAAATTTACAAGATTATGAATGTAAATTTTTTATCAACTTTTTTAATTACTCAAAAATTTATAAAATGTTCAGAAAGAAAAAATAATGACTCAATTATTAATATAGGTTCGATTGTAGGCGAAAAACCTTTTGCAAATTTAATAGGATATGCAAGTTCTAAATCTGCAATTGCAGGTTTCACAAAGAGTCTTGCACTAGAGCTAGCTGAAAAAAATTTTAATATAAGAGTAAATTGTATTAATCCTGGTTTTACAAAAACCTCATATTTTAATAAATTTAAAAAAAATAAAAAACTGTACTCCTGGACCTTAAAAAAAATATCTGCAAAAAGATGGGGTGAACCTTACGAGATAAGTAAATTAGCAATTTTTTTATTATCAAATAAATCATCTTATATTAATGGAGAAATAATAAATATTGATGGTGGCTGGGTGTAAATTATGAAACAAAAAATATTAGCATTAATACCAACAAGACTTAACTCAAGAAGATTACCAGCAAAAGCGTTACTACCCATTAATAATATTCCTTTGATAATGCATGTATATAAAAGAACTCTCTTATCAAAAAAAATTGATGATGTGGCTATTTGTTGTGATGATAAAAAGATTTTTAATGTAGTAAAAAAATTTGGTGCAAAAGTAATCATGACATCAAAACATCATCCAAATGGCACAGATAGAATATGCGAAGCTTTTAAAAAAATAAAAAATAAAAATGAATATAATTTAATTGTGGACATTCAAGGCGATGAGCCTCTAGTAAGTCCTATTCATATCGATAAAGTAATTGAATTTCATTTAAAAAACTTGGATGCAGACATAATTCTTCCAAATCTTAAAATTAAATCTACAAATAATACAAATATTGTAAAACTAGTAACTAATAAAAAAAACGAAGTCGTTTACATATCAAGGGCAAATGTTCCTTATGAATTTAGAAGTCAGTCGAAATATCAAAAAAAACATTTATCCGTTGTTTCTTTTAAACCAGAATCTTTACTAACATTCGGTAAATCAAAAATAAGCGACCTAGAGAAAATAGAAGATATTGAGCTTCTAAGAGCAATTGATATAGGATTAAAAATTAAAACTATAGATTTAAAAGGTGATAGTTTTTCTATTGATATATTTGAGGATTACCAGAAAGCAAAAATAAGAATTTCAAGAGATAGGTATTTTAAATTTTACAAATAAAATTTTAAATTAAAAAATTCATGGTTAATTATAAAATAAATAATATTAAACACAAAATAACTTTCTGTAAAAAAGATAAATTAAACGTTATTTCAAACTCTATTGAGCAAATTAAATCAGATAAAAACATTCTGTTAGTTTATGATGATAAAATTGGTAAGAAAGTTTTAAATAATATCTTTTATGAGTTGAAATTGTCAGGTTGTAAAATTTTTAGTTTAAAAATTAGGGGAGATAAAACAAATAAAAACGAAAAATACTTATTTAAGATTATTGATTTTTTAATCAAAAACAAATTTACAAAGAAATCTGTAATTTTCTCCTGTGGAGGAGGTGTAGTTGGAGATATTGCAGCATTAGCAAGCAGTTTGTATCTTAGAGGGACTGTTTATTTTAACATTCCCACAACAATGACAGCAATCGTAGATAGCGCGATTGGAGGTAAAACTGGAATTAATTATAAAGGTATTATTAATTCTCTTGGAACCTATTATCATCCAAAAAATGTATTTATACTTGAAGAAATAATTTCAAGTATTCCAAAAAGAGAATACGATGCTGGAATAGCAGAAATAATAAAATGCGGATTAGTTGATAATAAAAAAATTCTTAATTATCTTGAGAAGAATAAAGAGTTAATTATAAAAAGAAATTTTAAACATGTATCAAAAATTTGTGAATTAACTTTGATCTCCAAAATTAAATTTTTTAAAAATGACGTTTTTGAAAATAATTCTAGATTAATTTTGAACTTTGGCCATACTTTTGCGCACGCGATTGAAATGGCTATTGAAAACGAGATAAAGAAAGATTACATAAGGCATGGAGAAGCAGTAGCATTGGGAATTTTATGTGAAATTTATTATTCTAATAAGGGTAAAAGCAATCTTTTCAAATTTGCAAAAACACTTTTTAAAAAATTTGATTTACCTACACGCCTCAATTTAGATCAACTTAATTTGAATAAAATAAAATTATTAAATGATATTTATAAGAATATATTTTTAGACAAAAAAAAAATAAGCAATTTTCCAAGGTATATTTCACTCAAAAAATTAGGAAAACCTAAAATTGAAGATATTAAAGATTTTGACTTTATTAATGATACTCTAATAAAGGTTTTGTTTTAAAATATTTTATGACGAAAAAAGAAGATTTAAAATTTTTTGATCCTCAAATAGAAGTCAAAGAATTAGCAGTAGCAGAAAGACTTCAATTTTTTCCTAATTCAAAGATACCTTTACCATCAGAAGTCGAAATAAGCGAGTCAGGAATGTGCAATAGAAAGTGTTCGTTTTGTCCAAGAAGCGATCCTGACTACGATCACAAAAATGAGTTTATATCTTTTAATCTTCATAAAAAACTTTGTGATGAATTAGCTGAAATAGATTACAAGGGATTGATAATTTATTCTGGATTTGTTGAACCAATGTTAGATAAAAATATCTATAGTTTAGTAAATTATGCAAAGATTACTTTGCCAGAGTCTAGGGTTGAAATGATTTCTAATGGAGATGTTTTAAATGAAAAAAGATTAAAAAAACTTTATGACTCGGGTCTAGATAGACTTCAAATTAGCCTTTATGACGGTGAGGAACAGCATGCCCAGTACATTAAACTTGGAAAAAAACTTAATCTTACTAATGAAAAATATGTTTTAAGAGCAAGATATTTACCCCCCGAACAGAATTTTGGAATTACCTTAAGCAACAGAGGAGGCATGCTTCAAAATGCTGAATATAAGATTGATCCAATTAAAACAAAATTAGAAAAAAAATGTTTTTACCCAAGTTATAAATTTTTTTTAGATTACAACGGTGACGTTCTTATGTGTTCTCATGATTGGGGGAAAAAAAATATTTTAGGCAATTTGAACAAAGAAAAACTAACAGATATTTGGTTGTCTAACAAAACTAAAGAATCAAGAGATAAATTATTAAATGGAGACAGATCTTTGAGTCCATGTAATGTTTGCGATGTTAATGGAGATTTGATTGGCAAAAAACATTATGAGGCATGGAAAGATATAAATGAAAAACAAAAATAAAAAAAAAGTTTTTATACTAGGAGCTAGCTCAGATATCGGCTTAAGTATAATAAAGATCTATAAAAAAAATAACTATCAAATATTAGCTCATTATAATAAAGGCAATAAAAAATTTTTTAAATTTACCAAAACTAATAAAATTAATATTATAAAATTTAACTTTTCTACAACCCACAAAAAAATTGAAAGTTTTACTAAAAAAAAAATCTTTAAAGATTTTAATGTTCTTATAAATGCTTCAGCGATGATTAAAGAATTGTCTTTTACGGATACTAAAATCAAGAATATTGATGAAATTTTAAAAGTAAATTTTTACCCTAATCTTTTATTAACTCAAACCATGGGTATGCAAATGAATAAAAAAAAATGGGGTAGAATAGTAAATCTAGGCTCAATCGGTGTAAAATTTGGTGGAGGAAGTAAAAATTTTCCATATTCATTATCTAAGCATTTATTAGAATTTTTTCCTAATGAGTTTAAAGGTTGGGTAAAAAATAATGTTTTAATTAATACAGTAAGAGTGGGTGCTACAGACACAAAATTGCATTTGAAATTACCATCGAAAAACATGAATTTAAGAAAAAGTTTAATTCCAATGAAAAGACTTGCTACAACAGATGAGATAGCAGAATTTGTTTTTTTTCTTGGTTCAACACATAATACATATATTACAAATCAAGTTTTAAGCATTTCAGGTGGTGAGTAACTTTTATGGAAAATATTCAATTTAATCTATTACTTGAGTTAAAAAAATATATTTCAAAATTTCAAGGTAATAATTTTTTACCAAATCACGACAATCCTTTATATCTTAACACATATTCAAACTCAATTGGTGCATTGATATTAAAGAAGAAAAGTAAAATAAAAAAGATAAATTTTCTTCAGAATTTTAATTTAGCTTTAAAGGATTTCCTATATAGCCTTAATTACATTAATTCCTCTGTAATTAGTTTTGATATTCAAAAAAATTATAAAAAAATAATTATCACATGGGCTTTTAAAAATAATTTCAATAAAAAAGGCTCTTTATCTGACAAATATTTAAATATTCAATCGGACCGATTGAAAGACACATTATTGATTGTAATATATATGGATGAAAAAATACCGAAAAAAGTTGGTAAAAATATTGTATTATTAAAGCAAAATGGATTTAGTTTTAATTTTATAAAACTTTTTAAAATTTTATTTAATAATTTTATTTATTTATTCAAAGATTTTAATTATTTTTTATCTTCAATTTCAAATTACAATTTTTTCTCATTTATATTTCTTGAGAAGATTAAAGTTTTTATTAACAAAGATGTTAGATTTTTGATCATGCCCTACGAAGGACAGCCATTTCAAAATAATATTATTTCTTTCATAAAGTCAGAAAAATTAAAGATTAAAGTAATTGGATGCGTTCACTCACCACCCTTAGCACTACCAGTTAATTTTATACGTAAAAAATTTAGCCCTGATAAAATTATTCTACATGGTAGTGATCAAAAGTATTGTTTTACCAATGTTTTAGGATGGAAAAACTCACAGATTAAATTGTCACCATCTTTTAGATTTTTAGAAACGAAATCTATAAAAGAGAATATAATTTATTTACCTTTCGCTATTAGAAATACCAATATCATTTTAGACGCATTAAAGTATCTTCATGAAAACTATCACTTATCGATAAAAAATTTCTCAATTAAAAATCACCCCATTGCATTTAAATCAAAAAAAAATTTAAAATTAATTGAACTGATTAAAAATTTTAAGAAAAGTTGTAAAAAAAAAAATATTGATAAAAAAAAATACTCAATATTTGTTGGAAGTTCTGGTGGTATAATTGAGGCTTTAGAACGAGGATCGTCAGTTCTTCAGATAGTTGAGAATCCATTGTTTGATATTTATTCTAATAAAATCTGGCCAAGCTTAGTAAGAAAAAAAATATATGAAAATATTTATTTGTATTATATTAAAAAAAAAGGTTCTTTAATCAACTTAGGCGGAAAAAAAAATAAAATCACTTCATATATAAATTGAATTATGAAAACTTTAGCAAAAATATTTTATCTCTTTTTGAAGTTTTTAAATTTTTTTTCAAAAAAATTTTTTAAAAGAGATTTTGTACTCTACTTAAAACTATTAATTGAAAAAAATTCATATTCTGAAAAAAAAATATTAGAGCAAACAATTACATTATTTGCTCCAAATGAATTGATAAAATGGAGAATAGACACACTTTTAACAAAAGAACCTGAGACAATTGAATGGATAAATAATTTTAAAGATAATAAAGAATTAGTTTTTTGGGATATAGGAGCTAATATAGGATTATATTCAATTTATGCAGCATTGCGATATAAAGATATTAAAATAATTTCTTTTGAACCTTCTACAAATAATTTGAGAATTTTAAGTAGAAATATTTCAATTAATCAACTTGATGAAAAAATTTTTATTAATCAATTGCCTCTATCAGACAAAGAAATGGGTTTTAACAAACTTTATGAAAGCGAATTTCAAGAAGGGTTTTCTCAAAATTCCTTTGGAGAAAAAATTAATTACGAGGGGAAGAACTTAAACTCTAAAAATCATTACAAAATTTTAGGAGCATCTATAGATTATTTTCTCAAAAATAAATTAATAAGCTTTCCTAATTATATTAAAATAGATGTTGATGGTATTGAACATTTGATATTACGGGGAGGACAAAAAGCTCTTAAAGATGATAAACTAAACAGTGTATTAGTGGAGATAAACGAAAATTATAAAGATCAATACAATGAAATATTAAAAATAATGGGTGAGTCAAATTTTAGACTTAAGTCTAAATTAAGAGAGGATAGATTTTATAAGGGAAAATTTAATAAAACATTTAATTATATATTTGAAAGATGAAATTAAAAATAATAGAAAATTTTTTTGATGAAAACGATTTACAAGAAATTAAGTCGACTAAATTGGAAAATGTAACTAAAGATAAAATAAAAGTTTACCATAATAGAATTGATACAAATGGTAACATTACCGCTGAATGTTTAAGTAAGGATTTTATCAAAAAACTTCATTTAAAATATCACGATAAAACTATGAGGATATTAAAAGACTTGAATTTCAAAAAAGCCGAATTGTACGACTTTTCAGAATTTCACATAATAGAATCTGGATCTCATTATAAATTTCCAATACACGATGATACTCCAGATAAATTACTAAGCGGAGTAATTTATATAAGCCCTAATGAAAATACTGGTACGATATTTTACGATAATAAAAAAGGCCATAATAAAACTGTAATAGATTGGAAAGTGAATAAAGGTATTTTTTTTTCTAGACTAGAAAATGAAACTTGGCACTCGTATGAAGGAGACGGAAAAAATAATAGGATAGTATTGGTTCTAAATTTAATGACTAAAAGAATCAGAGACGTGTATAAAATTGAAAATAAGAATTATTTTTACGGAAGATTTAGATACTGGATTAACCCTTATCTATATAAATTTTTTAAATTTACTATTTGATTAAAGAAAAAAATGAAAGTTATAATTTTAGCGGGTGGATTCGGAACCAGGTTATCTGAATATACTAATCGAATACCAAAACCAATGGTGAAAGTCGCTGGTTATCCAATAGTAACTTACATTATGCATCATTATATGAAATTTAGCTTTAATGAATTTATTTTGGCTACAGGTTATAAAAGTGAAGAATTTAAGAAGTACTTTAAAAATTACAAAAAAGATGGAAAAGTATTTGAAGCTTTAATTTTTAAAAGAAAATGTAAAATTACAATTGTTAATACTGGTTTAAATACACTTACTGGAGGTAGGATTAAAAAAATATCAAAATTTCTAAATAAAAACGAAGACTTTATGTTCTCCTACGGAGATGGAGTTTCTAATGTTAATATTAAAAAATTAGTAAAGTTTCATAAAAAACATAATAAGATGATAACTGTAACTGCGGTTAGACCTCCCGCTAGATTTGGTGAATTAAAATTGAAAAATGATAAAGTCAAAGAATTTAAAGAAAAACCACAAGTTGGATCAGGCTGGATAAATGGAGGTTATTTTGTAGCAAAATCAAATTTTATATCATTAATTAAAGGCGATAGAACTATATTAGAAAAAACACCCCTGGAAAAAGCAACAAAATTAGGACAATTGTACGCTTATAAACATTATGGTTTTTGGAAATGTATGGATACAAAAAGAGATAAAGATGTCTTAGAGAAACTAATAAAAAAATTTGTTTGATAATGATAAATAAAAATAATTATAAAAAATTTTTTTTCAATAAGAAGGTCCTTATTACCGGTCATACCGGTTTTAAAGGATCATGGTTAGCTTTGTGGATGCATAGTTTAGGCGCAAAAGTTTTAGGTATTTCAAATGAATTTCCCTCTAAGCCCTCGCATAGTGAATTAATAGGATTAAATAATTTAATTAAAAGTAAAAAAATAGATATTCAAAATCATTCTCATTTAAAAAAGATTATAAAAAGTTTTGAACCAGATTTTATTTTTCATCTAGCCGCCCAATCAATCGTTAAAAAGTCTTACTCTGATAGCTTAAATACTTGGAAAACAAATTTAGTTGGAACAATAAATATATTAGAAATTTTAAAAGATTTATCATCTAAAAAAAAAAAAGAGACAATTGTAATTTTAATTACTAGTGACAAAGTATATAAAAATATAGAGACAAGTCGTGGTTATAAAGAAAGAGATATTCTCGGTGGAATAGATCCATATGGTGCATCAAAGTCTGCAGCAGAGATAGCAATAAAATCTTATATTAAAAGTTTTTTTAATAACAAAAATAATAAATTTTTTATAGCTACCGCGAGAGCTGGAAATGTTATTGGAGGAGGCGATTGGTCAGATAATAGATTGCTTCCAGATTGCATAAGATCATGGTCAAAAAATAAAATTGTCAATATAAGAAGCCCTAATTCTACAAGACCATGGCAAAATGTTTTAGATGTTATTAATGGCTATATAACTTTATCAATCAAATTAAAAAAAAATAAAAAACTTCATGGAGAGGAATTTAATTTTGGCCCATCAGACAAAAATTATAGAGTAATTGAAATATTAAAAAAAATTAAGAAACGTTGGCCTTCAATAAATTGGAAAATTGATAAAAAAAAATTTTTTTTCGAAAACAGTTTATTGAATTTAAATAGCAAAAAAGCAAAACAGAAACTTAAGTGGAAAACAAAACTTAACATTTATAAAAATTTAGATTTTACTATTGACTGGTATAAATATTATCTAACAAACAAAAAAAATAAAAAAAAAATACTTTTTAAGTCTCTACAACAAATAACTTCATACCAACAAATAAAATAATGAGGCTTTTGTCAAAAAAAACACCTCAAGTTAGTATCGTAATGAATTCACATAATGGAGAAGATTTTATTAATCAAAGTATAAAAAGCATTATTTCTCAAAACTATAAAAATTGGGAACTAATCTTCTGGGATAATTGTTCAAATGATGAAAGTAAAAAAATAATTTATAATTTTAAAGACAAAAGAATTAGATATTTTTATTCAAAAAAATTTCATAATCTTTATAAGGCTAGAAATTTAGCTATTAAAAAAGCAAAAGGAAAATATATTTGTTTTTTGGATGTAGATGACCAATGGAAAAAAAATAAAATTAAAGATCAACTTTTATTAATTAAAAATAGCGATACCTTTATAGTATATTCTAATTTTATAATGAATAATAAAATAAAAAAAATAAAAAAAAAAAGATCAAATTCAAAACTACCAGAAGGTAAAATTACCCAAGCTCTTTTGAATGACTATTTTTTAGGTATTAACACTATTATGATTCCAAGAAATTTTTTTAGAAATTACAAGTTTAACGAAAGTTATAATATTATAGGAGATTTTGATTTATTTTTAAGATTAAGTTTAAAATATAGATTTGTTTGTGTACAAAAAACATTAGCTATTTATAATTTTCATGGAAAAAATATGTCTGTTATAAAACTAAAACTTTATATAAAAGAATTAAAAAATTGGATTAAGATTAATGAAAAAAAATTTAAAAAAAAATATGATTTTTCTAATCTCAAAAAATATTTATTTAAATTGAGGTTAAAAGATTTTTTTGGTTTATTTGTGGGCGTGTAGTTCAGTGGTAGAACGCTTCGTTGACATCGAAGAGGTCATAAGTTCAATTCTTATCACGCCCACCAAACCCCAAAATTGACATAAATATTCTATTTACATGCATAATTAAAAA
>MDTG01105162.1_pt1 | contig 27100 bp, 51 predicted proteins | sample 811421 | NCBI WGS metagenome assembly MDTG01 (sample SAMN05326645, study PRJNA326480) | marine metagenome | isolation source: seawater | place: Pacific Ocean: South East | collected 2011
CTTTGAATAAATTAAATGATTTAAACTTAGAATTTATTAACTCCAAACATTCTCCGCTAGGATAGTTATTATCTTCTGGAGGTTGCAACTGAGGAAAGAATATATTGTGCAAAAAAGCTCCAGCTTCATTGAAACCAGAATCCCCCTCTTCCTTATTAAATCTTTTTACATACCCTGAGGCCAAGCTGTCTCTATGATACTCCAATGTTTCTTTGGACATAACTGGGTCGAGATCTTTATAGCCGTAAGGTATATTTAAGAGTTTTATTTTTTTAGTCATACCTGCCATCCAATAGTTTATTTGCAATAAGAGCCATAACCTTCTTCAAAGCTAGTCTGGCTTACCCCAAGAGCAAAACCTTGATCATTTCTCCATCCAAGATTTTTCAGTTCTTTTAAAATCTCTAAAGGAATTAAGTCAGTTTTATCTAAACCTCTAGAATCTTTGTTTTCTTTTGGGAAAAAAATAAAGCTTTTTTCGTCAGGTTTTAAGTATTCTAAATCTTTTATCATATTTTCATCACTTGTGCTAAATTCATATTCAAAATTTATGCAATTAAATTGCCCTATCGAATTTTTTTTAAGACTAGCAAAATAAAAAGTTTGTATTTCCTTAAGAGGTTTTTTCTTTTCTGAGATTCTAGCGATAACTTCTTCTAGAGATTTAAATTCTTTTTTAAAATTATTTTTATTAAAATATTTTTTTAAACTATTTATTTTATTTATCATATTTACCACCAAGTATATCTTTTCTTTCCGCCAACCAGATGAGGGTATCTCCCAATACGACAAGCCCAATAGCCAGCTTTCATTTTATCCTTCTTCTTCTTACACTTATGTCTTGCTACAAATGACCTACGTGCTGCGGCATCGTGTATGTTTAACCTAAGACCACCTTTGGAGTCTCCAAAGTTTATTTTTTTAACCCTTCCAGTTTTTGGATTCTTAACGTAAACTTTATACTTCTTAGGGCCAGAGGATCTCATTGGTCTATTTAACTTAACCTCCCTTCCCTTATACTCCGCAGCTTGCTTCTCAAAGAAGTCTTCATTGGGCAAAGGTAAGTCTAAAGGAACTCTTTCTCCGGTATCTGGGTCAATTCCAAAATTTCCTATATCTGTTTTCATTATCTCTTCTTCATCAAAAGATAGTTTTATTAACGGCAAATTATTTTTTGCCTCAGATATTAAATCAAACCAGCTATTGCTGGTTGGCCTAAAAATATTATCTATTACAGATATATCATTATCTATGTGGTAACTCAAGTGTTCTGATATAGTTTCAGAAGCAATCTTATAAAGATTATATATTTTATGAGTTCTATCCTTCATATAAGTCTCCATTAATTATTATATTTTAAAACTTATGTTCTTAATATAGCTTCTTAAAAAATTAGTATACAAGAAAGCCTTGCTGTAAAAATACAGCAAGGCTTTGAGAAGGTTAGATTAACAGCAGCAAGTTTCTTTGCAGCAATCACAAGTTTTCATTTCACAACAAGTTGTGTCTGGGCATTTGCATTTTTCGCATTTATCCATAATTTTCTCCTAACATAATGTATATTATTTTACTCAATACTGACTCATACTGTGCACTATCTTTTACAATAAACCCTAAGTGTATATTTAAATAATAAAATTAATATATATAACTACTCAGGCTCAATTGTTGTCAACAAAGGATACCCAGAAGCTTTAGATATATCGTTTGCCTTTGTAGACTTAGTCTCAGCGATCTCTCTTGAGTACACCCCAGCGATGCCCTTGCCCTTTTCATGAATGTTCATCATTATAGATGCAGCCTCCTCTATTGGTCTTCTGAATACTTGTGCCAATAATATAACCACAAAGTCCATAGGAGTATAATCATCATTATGAAACACAACCTTATACTTTCTGGGTTTTTTCATCTTTATATCCTCTTTATCTTTTAGGTCAACTCCACCGTCTCCCAAATTTTTTTTCTTATCTGACATTGTTTTCTCCAATATGTTTACATTTAGTTTAGTTAGCGAGAGCCTTTAGGCTCGAGCCACGCGCGAAAATTGTTTTGTTTTAGTTAGCGAGACCCGAAGGGTCGAGCCACGATATAGAATGTTCAACCCAAAGGGTTGTTCTTTTGTAACTAAGCCACTCATCCTTTCTCAAACTTATCTTTGGTCCACCTTCCTGCGGCTCCATCGTCAATTATATCCAGACCAATAGAATTGCAGATATAAGACTTAACTCCAAACTCAAAATCTTTTATCTTAATAGACTTAAGGTGCATCTCCAAATTCTCAGCCATCCTCTCTGCTCTTTGCCAAGTTAAAGCCGCACCTCTAATTCTATCTTCTTTGTCTTCTTTTAACTTGTACCAAACTAAATAAATTTTATTCATAATATAAAATAAAAGAATCACAGATTTAAACCTGCGATTCAATTCCCCATTCTAAACTTTTTTAAACTTTCTATTTCCTCTTTTATCAAGGACTACTTCATAGTTATCATCATCATAGTATTGTTTATATATTCTGCTTTCGTATATTGGAACGGATGATAAGTCTGGACTAAGATTTACTTTTGCGATATCTATATCCCAACCCAACTGACTTGCTTTTACAGCCGCCTTTAAGGCAAATAGCTCAATCGTTTCCTCTCTAATCAGCTCTGCATATTTCTCTCCATAAAATACTTGTCCGCTAACTTTATCTTTATCTGAATTCTTATCGAAATTATATATATGAAAAATGGCGTCATCATTTTTATCAACAAAATCAAATGATCCCGTTACACATCTCTTCCACATAATCTTTACTCCTTATACAATTGTTTATATTATTCTTTTGAATGATGAGTTGAATCTATATAGGCTCCCGCTAACATTATAAAGCCAGAGAATAAACTTAAGGCAGCACTATAATAAGCTCCTTCGAATATATTTAAAACAGTTTCAAATACATGAATTGCTCCATGAATTCCCAAAGCCCATCTAATAAATTTATGAAATAGGTTCTTCACCACTAATCTCCTGTAAACTTTTTATAATCTTTAATATACTGAGTCCATTCTTTTTTGTTAAAATTTCTGGAGTCCAATTTGGCTTTCTTATAAGCATTTACAGCAGAGTTCTTATCTTCAAAGGCTCCTAAGTATAAACTTATATTATGGCATTTAACAGAGGCCTTATATTTTTTTCTAAGTTTGCAATATGAATAACCTTTGGAATTATCATTGTGATCAGAATTAAGAAAGTTCTCTCTGTTTGTAACCATTCTTAAATTAGAAAAGTGATTGTTATTCTTATTTCTATCTATATGATCTATTAAAAGCTCATCAGTATATTCATCTAAAAAATTGGAAGCAACTAAATAGTGAGCAGTAAAAGTTTTAGAAGACTTTCTATCTGAAGATCTAATGCTATATTGCAAATACTTATCTGTACTAAGAGAACTCTTTAGCTTCTTTAGGTGTCCATTATTAAAAGACCAGACTGCCCCATATTCAGTTACGAGATAATCTTTGTTATACTTTAATCTTTTATACCTTCCCTCTATTCTACTTAATAACTTTAAATCCTTATCCTCTCTAAACTTCTGAATTTCATCTAAGAAAACATCTATGGTATTTAAGAATTTAATTTTATGAAAATGAGTATGCCAATGTATAGCTTCCTCTTTTGTATCAAAGGTTCCTATTGTTGCGGTCTGACTTTTGCCATAGCCAATCCTAACTCTATATGTTCCATTTTTATTTTTAAAATAACTGCTGTTATATCTTAACTGGCCCAAATATTCATCTAAACTTTTACCTCTACTCACTTTCATCCTCTATTAAAAGAAAGAAAGACCCATTTTCGTTTGAAGATCCTTTGCCTACATCTTGACAAACTTTCCAAGCCATATCCGAAATAAATTCGTCCACCTGATCACTTCTCATTTTTACAGATCCTTTGTCTGGAGTTTCAATCGTTATATCTTTTGAATCAGAATATTTAAATTCATCTCTATCTAAATCAAATAAGTTGTACCACATTCCATTTAAAATATAACTATTATCATTCTCTAAGGCAGACATTAGCTCGTCTAACATCGCCTCTAACATTCTAACTTTGCTTACTTTGTATACTGTCATTTTATATCCTTATATAAAAAATTGAAAAAAAATTATAGTAAAATTTTAGATTACGCCTTTTATATTCCAGCCTAACTCTCTTGCTTCAATTGCACCCTTGAGCTTTGCAACATCCAAATTCTTTTCATAAATCTTTCTGTCTTCATTTAAATTATTTGTTTTTATAAATACCTGATAGATGTCGCACCAACTTACCCAATTGATTATCGCTATCTCTTTTCTGCCTATCCTATAGATCCATTGACTTCTATCTTCTATGTTTCTTTTGAGCCACATCATCATATCCTTTTATCTTTTTCATATCACACCTTTTAATTATATAGAAATCTCTTCCCATTCAAACCATATAAATGTTGGAACCTCTTCATAAAAATAATTATAAATCTGATCATAAATATCCTTATCAAAATCAAGATCCAATACATAATACTGACTTTCGCAATCTTCATAGTCTAATCTAATAGCGCACTTCTTTATTCTCATCTTATATCCTTATATAAAAGTTTAAAATTTTTTTATAGTAATTTTTTTAAGTTACGCTTTTTATATCCCACCCAATTTCTTTTGCCAAAACCATGCACTTTAGCTTGGTGACATCTAAGTCAGAGCCAGATATTTCATGCTTATGCTTCCAAGAATATTCTTGTGCAAAAACATGCCCATCATATTTCTTATCTTTTTTATACTTAGTTATTTTAACTACTGTATGATAACCACCAGAACCATCGTATTCAAACCAAGTATATTTCCAAACTTTATACTTTCCAAAGTCATGCTCAAACCACATTATTTAGCTCCCACATTTTACATCCTTATTCAAATAAATTTCCAATAAATACTTTTGCCACTATATATTTCCTGCCCTCTTCTATTGCCTTGCTTCTTCTATGGTGTCCATCTAATATCATTTTAATCTTTTTATCTTTCTTTAAAATAATTATTGGGCAGGATAAGTCCGCCCTTTTCTTTCTACAATCATCTATCTCCACGCTCGGTATGTGATCCAGATCCATTATATCCAACAAGATCGCTGGCTCGTCCTTAACTTTAAATAAAATATCTTTAATTGTAACAACACTCCCGTTGTGATCTTTCCAATAGGTGTCCTCCCAACTATGGTAGTCTCTCATTTGCTTATATCCTTATACAAAAGTTTAAAAAAAATTATAGTAAAATTTTTAAGTCAGGCTTTACTTTGAAATATAATTATATAATTTAGAAATTTTGCCCACCCTCGTCAAGGAAAGGTATTTGGCATCAATTAAGCCTTCTTTATTTATAAGAATTCCATGTGGAACATTCGCTGCAAAAAAACCAGACATTGGCTTGAACTCAGCCCAAGTTTCTTCTGCGCTCATTCCTATATATTTATTTAATTTATCTTCAGACATTACACCCTCTACTTCTGACTTAACCTCATCATATTCTTTATCTTCATATGGCACCAGTTCCAATCCATAAACATAAACGCTTGGGTCATCTGACTTTAGTTTAGAATAATTTATTTTAATTAAATTCCACTTACCTTTTGCCAAAGCATGCTCTGGATCTAAATCTTTTATCTCCTCTACGCTCAAAGGCTTGCTAAGGAATACGCTTGGCCCCTTTTGAGTTACATCTGAGGAGTCAGTTCTTCTCACAAAAGCATCTCTGTCTTTTTTATTATCAAAAATCCTTTCCAACAAAACTTTATCCTCTGAGATCCTAACAGACGAGGCTAGACCATGCTTCATAACGGAGTCTAAGTCATTCTCTTTTACATATGTATAGAAGTAAATATCTTTTGTCATCTTATATCCTTATACGGTTTCTTTAAAAATTAGTATAGTAAAAAAATTGAGGTAGGGTTTATTTCTTATACAAAAAAGTAAAAAAATGAGCTGCGAAAAAAACTACCCTGCGCGGCTTTTTAAATTTTGTCTAGAATTCTTTAAGAATTTTTGCATGTTCTATATACGTTTTTTGAAATAGAAAAAGCCTTTTTTTCACAGAAAAAAGTTTTATTTCCACAGAAAAAAGGTTGCTTGATTCCACAGAAAAAAGACTTTGTCTCCTCAGAAAAAAGGTTGCTTTGGTTTTTAAAAATTTTTATTTTTTAATAGAAAAAAACTTAAGTAGTTCCCAGAAATTTTTATCTTTCTTTGCCTTATCAATAATCTCTTTTGCTTTAACTTCAGTCTTCAGCATAACGACATCTAGGTCAGCACCCATGAACTCATATCTTAGCTCAGGACTTAAATATATATCAGAATAAACCGAACCGCTTCTTCCTTTAAGCCCAGTGTTTACCATAGCTATATGAGTGAGGCTATCTCCATAATATAAATAAAAAGTTTTAGAGTTTGGATCAACACTATAGCTATCCATCTCCCTCCATTTAAATTTTCCTAGCATTAATTTCCTCTAGATAATTATAGTATTCTTTTAGCGAGTTAGCATAGCATATAGATCCGCTAAATATATTTAATGTATTTAACAGCAGAGAAGATTCGAATAAGGCTATCTCTGCTGTTTTATAATAATTTCTTAGTGCATCATAATGTAAACCCATTGCATGCTCTCTCTTAAAATAATGCATTGAGAATACATACTCTTGATTGCCGAATATATTTATATAAGGAGTTTCCCTTGATCTATTCAATGGGTATAGACTAAACTCCCATCTCTTTGACTTAGTACCATGTACTGTATAAAGACTTGGCTTAAAAAACCTCCATTCTATTTTATCTTGTTCCGAACTCACAAATATTCCACCCGATATCTTTCAACAAAATTCTCATCTTTAATTTTATTATATCTAAATCATGCCCCATTAAAGTTTTATCTACTGCGCTTGAGTCTATAAGATCTCCAATATTAACTTTATTTTTTTTAATTATATCCTTTGGAAACGGCACATCTTTATTTGCGCAGAAAGAAAAATAATAATCCTTTTGTAGTGAACCAAAGACATCTTTGTTTACTGAAATAATAACGCCAACTATATCTTCACCCTCTCTCTCAAGGTGGGATATAGATTCCAAATTATATTTATTATACTTTCCCACACCCTTCATACTATTGACTGGTGTGTTTGTTTTGTTTATATATTTAGAATATACTTTCTTATTCTTGTTCATATCCAAATAACTCTTCATGTTATTATTTTTAATAGCATTTATTAGATCGCTATATCCTTTTGTATATTTATAAAATTTTTTCCATCCCCTCATACTTCTCTCTCTCATACTATTATAGCCAGAACATAATGTCTGGCTATAAAAATTATAATTATTTTATTTAAGGCTTTAGTCCCATTGGGTTTCCTCAGCCTCAAGCTTCCATCTTATTTTATTATCCATCTGATCTGTCTGATTTAAAGCAAATAAAGTTTTATCTCTTGGCATATATGATAGTATCATATCCATACATCCTCTCGCTATCCATGATCTTGAACCATAAGCAAGAGAGTCATCATATATTCCAGCCAATGAATGATATAAAGATAATAATTTATCTGGATCAATATGTTCTGCCATATAGGATAAATCATCTACAATTAACTTCTGCTCATACCAAGAGTAAGACTTATCGTTACCATCTGAATCCTTTTCTCCATTAACGAAATTTATAAAAAGATTATTATATCTTTGCGTCTTAAGTCTGGCTGTTATTTTATAAACTATATCGCTTGGGATCTTAATGTTATCATCCGACATATACTTGCCATATACTTTTGATAATTTTAATACATCTATTCTTTCAACAGCCGCCCTAAGAACTCTTCTATCTTTTGAGTTTAAAATAATTTTAGCATAATCTTTTTGTATACCATCATATCTGTATCTTGTTCTTACAGCAAAATATTGTGGCAACCCATCGCCATTTTTAATTACAAATTTATTGAACTTAGGATACTCTGTACAAGCAGTGCCAACAACATCCATTACTATCTGAATAAAATCTTTTTTATCTGTGATAAATTTAGACTTAGGAACTCTCATCAAATAAGATTTGTTAACCGAATTTGCAACCTTATTCCCTCTTGAATAACCAGATGTACAAAAACTATTTCCTCTCCAACTACAATAACTTGAGATATAACTTAAACACTTTGCATTGATAAGTTTTTTAACTCTTCTCTTAGGCATACCGAGAATAATACTTTTAATAATATTTCTTGTGCCAACTACATTCTTAGAGTCCTCGCAATCCCAACAGAAAGCATTGGGTTTGTCTTTTTTAATTTTAATTAATTTATTCGCTATGTAGTTAATTTGCTTATGGAACTCAGCATTTTTCATTTTTTTATCCTTTTTTTAAACATTATTTTTTTATATGTATATATTATATATAAGTAAGTTATGTGTGTATGCGTATGTGCATACGATATATTTTATAGATATTATTTTTAATCCTTTCTCTCTCAATTTTATTTAGAAATAATATCTATAAAAATCAAAACAAATTTAGAGAGGTGTGTATTTATCTTGTTGGGTTTAAGAATTAAAGTGTGAGTCTCTTTTCTCTGCGCCATAGTCAGCGGTAGATATTAAAAAGAAAACAAATATAAGAAAACTTACGAGCGCAGCTTTCTGAGATGTTCTTACGAATTTGCTTCTTACTTTCTTAAAAGCATTACTGTTCTTTATCTTCTCTCTCATTATGTATCTCCAGTTTTAATTTATTTGTTTTCCAGTTGCTATACTTGCTAATCATTGATCCAACTTTAATTCTAATTACATCCAAAGTAGATGGAGTGTAAGAAAGGCTAAAAATTGAAATAAGGATTAGAAATAAAATAAAAATATAATCTGTATCTATCATATTCTAAAATCTCCATATTTGTGGTTCAAGAAAAGTTTTTTTAAGAAGGGTAAATGTTTTTACTCATAACTGAACTGAGAATTTAATTACTTTGAATATGAGTATTAAATCCAATAAGCGAAGCTATAAATAATAAAAAGACCTCAATAAGCCACACAGTCAGATTGATATGAAGCTTAATTGAGGTCTTTTGTATATTGTAAATCAGAGTTATATCTTTATAAAGTCCTGATAAAAAACCTTTATGATACATCAGCAAAGAGTTATCTTGATTTTTTATAGCAGTACACATTTTTTTTAATCTCCAATTTAGAATCGTTTTAATTTTATTATAGCCAAAGATATAACTTTTATTTATTCATAAGTAAAAACTTATAAGTTTATTGTTGAAAATGATTGAGTTCATGTTATATTATATCATATAGTCATTTTAGATTAAATATGAGCCCGTTTCACTTTCGGTATACTACATTATATCCGAAAAAGTTACCCGTGTCCATTAAACTTTGTTAACATCCAGTTAAGAAATCTAAAAATTTTTTATAAATTTTATGGCATTTTTGCCCCCGAAGGGGGCAAAAAGAATATATAAAAAAAGAAAACCCCAACAAGAATCTTTTGAATGCAATTATATATTGATCAAGACTGTTATTGGGGTTTAGGTGTAAGAAAATAAAAGATACTTTATAAGCGAAAAAATCAAAGGATATCCCCTGGTCCCTGAAGTAGGAATTCGTTAATTATCCAGAAGGAGAATTAAGTCTTACGCCAGCTTCGAGATGCAGGATCATTTATTATTAACTTTATATGAAATATAAAGTTAAGTTATTTTCATATCGAAACAATATAAAGTTTTAAGAAGCCTTATAGAGTATCTCTTATCTCTTACATATATAGTATACTCGGATATATCTCTCGTGTATAAAAATTATACGCACTCTTTTTTGCCCCCTACGGGGGCAAAAAGTATATAGTCTATATTATAGACATAAAGTCTATAATATAAAATAGTCATCATCCCATTTTATCAAGGTAACTTCTCCATCTCCCCACTTGTAATAATTTGAAAAACATTTTATTATTTCATATTGTATATGTTCATCGTGTATTGGAGAATACTCTCCAATATCTTCTTTGCTTTTTTCAATAAAGAAAATGCTTTCATCGGAAACAAGTTTTATTTTCTTTTCAGAATTTATTAAAGATATCTCTTCGATGTGTTCATTCAGTAATTGATGAGCCAAGCCCAACTCAAACCCTTCATCTGATCCATTTAAGAACCTACCGCAGAACCCCATTCCGGGTTCCTCATAAATACATTCAACAATGGCGTCTTCATCAAAATTTGAAAGATTTTCATATAACTTTTCTAAAACTGGAGTATTGGGAGACCAAGCGGTATCATATGACATGCTTATACTTATCTTGCTATCACTTATTTCCTCATCTGCAATGTCAGGCTTAACGTCCCACTTTGTTCCCCAATGATCTATGCAAGAACTATAATTCCATTCTTTATTGCCCATCTCTTCATATGGTATTAAGAACTTATTAAACTCTCCATCAGCAGATGCTTTCAAAAGTTTTTTAATGAAACCCTTAGTTTCATTTGTATTCTTACAAAAAATTGTTAAAGTATTGTGACACCAGTTTGGCATAGTAGACCTCCTCTTTCCTATTATTATATCATGAAAAACTACGCATTGCTAACCTATATTGGGATTTTATTTTTGCCCCCGTAGGGGGCAAAAAGGAATATAAAAAAACAAACCTCACAGAATGAGGTTTGAAAAACTTTCTTATAAGCGATAAAATTAATGATTACGCCAGCTCGATAAGCTCGTAGAACATGATTAATAAGTGCACGTTCAGTCTCGTGTTTTCTTTAATTATAAGAATTATAATTAAATTATTATTTTCATATCGAAACAATATAAAGTTTTAAGAAGCCTTATAAGAAAGTTTTATTTTATAGCATCAAGGTAATTAAATAATTTAATAAGCGAAAAAATAAGTTAAGCCGAGGCGCCTGCCTGTAATAAGAATGCATTATACCAGGTAATATTTCTTATTATTTTCAAATTTTATTTGAGAATAATGAGATTTTTTTATTCATATCGAAACGATATAAAAAGTAAGCCTTATTAAACTATTTAATCATTCTATCAACTATATGTAATTAAAAAATAAAATATGTGATCAATAAGATAAAACTTTCTTATAAGCGAAAAAACCACGGGATGACCCCGGATAAAAGCAATGATTCGCGGGCCCATTGAAAAGTACTTTTCAGGATTCCAGCTGCAGTCATTTACCGGTTTTGTTTGTTATTTATCGAAGATAAATAAATGTTATTTTCATATCGAAACAATATAAAGTTTTAAGAAGCCTTATAAGAAAGTTTTATTTTTGACCTTACTGATCACATATATAGTATATACAGAAGCCATAGATTGGTCGGGATCCTTTTTTGCCCCCGTAGGGGGCAAAAAGAAATATAAAAAAATACCCAAACTTTTAGTTTGGGTATTTAAGGGATGCTTAATTTAACTAACCATTAGATTTAATGGAACTTGCCTTGTTTTGAATAGCGGGCAAAATCTCGCCAAGTTTGCTAACAAAACCCTGAAAGTCTGTTTCAGACATAAAGTAAGTTGGCTTTTTACCTTTTTCACTTTGAGTTTTAAATCTAATACTGCCATCTTCTGAGTTCATAATAAGTGATTGCTGAATAACCTCTGGAGTTGTTGGAACATAATCATCTCTTCTAACTCCATTATCGGCAATATTTTTAAGGGTTTCATAACACTCAACAAGATCTTCTACTGGAATTGCTTGCTTTCCATATCCTCTTTTTCCTTCATTGGTTGAAAAAATAAAACAAAGTTTATCATTCACAACATCAAATCCAGCAGATTTAACAAGCATTTCGCTTGCAGGGATTGAAACGAGGGCGTTGTCTTTTTCAAATAACATAGTAAGGCTTGACATATTATCTCCATATTTTGTCGTGCAGTCTGATTAACTACATATATATAATAGCCTAATTTTATAGTCCTGTCAAGAAGAAGTGCCTCGTTTATTTTTGCCCCCCGCCGGGGGGGCAAAAATTGTATCCGCTAACACGCTTGCGTGTATTCCTCAAGCACAGAGTGCGCACACGCTTGCTGTATGTATGTAAAATGCTCCCGAGTCAAAAGCAAAGGAAAGGCAAAGAATATAGATCTATATTCTTTGCCTTAAGGCTTCTTTTGAAACTCTATATTATTTTTGAGCGTTAAAGGTTTTGCGTTTTTGGCTGCCTCATAATTGTTGATTTTGGAGGAGCGCGACGTTGTTCTTTTTAATTTATCCATAAAATTAGATCTACAGAATTATTCTGTAGATTTAATTTATTTATTTTATGGATATTACTTTACCTACATCGAATCTATGTAGAGATCTTATTTACTTTTTTTATAAAACAAAAAGATATATTAGCCTCAAAAATAATATAGAATTAAAAGCCATAGAAGCTTTAGCTTCTACATATATAGTATACACATACTATATATTATTGTATATAAATTTTATAAATATTCAAAAATATTTAAAACTACATTTATTAAAAATATATAAGATTTGTTAAAAATTATAAAAATAATCTTATATATTTTTTTGCCCCCGAAGGGGGCAAAAAGCATAGAACGAAAAGCCTCCCATTTTTAGGGAGGCTTTATTTTGTTAAAACAAGGGAATAAAAGTTTCTGAACTTGCCTTTATAGTTTTCTTTTTTTCTTTTTTAGTCTTAACAACATCACTAAACTTTGGCTTTGGAGTAAAGATTGTTGGGCAGTAACCCATTTCTATAGCCTTTCTTTTTAATTTTGATTCAAGTATAATAGGGGCTCTTACCCATCTAACCCACCTTGATATAGATGAACTATCACCATACCAGTTCCCAGTAGATCTATCGTAATAATAAACAGAACCCTTTCTTTCGTAATCCGATGCAATAAGTATTCTCGACATAATAACCTCCTTAATGGTTTGCATATATATAATAACACTATATTTGCCCGTATGCAAGCGATTCCTTTTTGCCCCCGAAGGGGGCAAAAAAGATAAAGCGAAAAGCCCCAAGTTACTTGGGGCTTTATAAAGGAGTTAAATCTAACTCTTTATGCTATCAATCTTTGTCATAATGGCGGGCAATATATCTCCCAACTTTTTAACAAAGCCTTGAAAGTCTGTTTCAGACATAAAGTAAGTTGGCTTTTTACCTTTGTCTCCTTGAGTTTTGAACCTAACACTTCCATCTTCAGAATTGAGAACAATAGACTGCTTAATGATTTCAGCAGTAGTAGGAGTATAGTCATCTGGAACTACACCATTTTCTGCTAAATCTTTAAGCACAGCATAACTCTCCTCAAGGTTTGAAACTGGAATTGCTTGCTTTCCATAACCTCTTTTGCCTTCACTTGATGCAAAAACAAAACAAAGTTCATCATTTATTACATCAAACCCCGCAGTTTTAACAAGCATCTCGCTTGCAGGAACTGCAACCTCTTCTGAGTTTTGACCGAACAACATAATCTTTGACATTTTTTTCTCCTTTGAAAGGTGCTTCTCTGCACACATATATAATAGCCTGTTTCGTGAATAAAGTCAACAATATGCAGACCCTTTCTTTTTGCCCCCGTAGGGGGCAAAAAAAGAATATAAAAAAACCCTCAGTAGTTTTCTGAACTACTGAGGGTTAAAAAGGGTTTACTCTTAGTCAACAGAAACTGTAGTTACTGAAGATAAAGAAGTGTTATTTTCTATAACAGAACCATCTTGGTTTACCGATATACCACTATAAAACGGCTCACTATTATGATACCAAACACCTTTTTTCTGCTTTATATTCATAGGAGTTAAAGTATTTATTCTCTTCTTTGTTGTTCTTGTGTTCCAAGAACAAGTTTTTGCCATATAAGTATTATTTGGATAAATGTTGACAATATTTGTATTGTAATATCTAATAGCCAAAATCTCTGGATTTGTTACGCTCCCTTGAATGAGTACGACTTTTGTGTGTGGCAAGCCATAAATAGGCTTTCCTTTGTGGGGGTTTCTTGCTGACTGAATTAGTTCTGAGGCTTGATCAAATGTAATCATAGTGGTTTTTTCTCCAATAATATAATGATTTTATAAAACATAGTGTCGTTTCTTTCGACATCTATAATATATCCGATTTTTTGAAATCCGTCAACCTTTTTGGGCTTCTTTTATTTTTGCCCCCGAAGGGGGCAAAAAGGTGTGGTTTATCCATACGCATAAGCGTATGGATAAACTGTCAGTTAAACTTTTGAGAATGTAACTCTTCCTTTGCAACATCTTGCTGTATATGTCGCACCTCTCTTTGGCATTCTTGATCTATACCCAGAAGTTTCCCCACAAGCACATATGTAAAATACATTCTTCTTATTTCTTAAACCCTCTACATCATATGAGTGACACCTATGGTTTATATTTTCTCCAGTTATTCTGGTCATAATAGATTGAAACCTTGCGCTATGCCCAGACTCATTGTGGTGTTCTAACAAAAAAGCGTGAGTCATTTCATGTTGCATAGTTCTTGTTATCTTTTTTATATCCATATCGTTATTCTTAAACAATGGAAGAGACAGATGTATTATTGTGGGGGTCAAGCAATCAACTGCAAAACTCATTCTTGCCACTCTGTTGAACTTACTTGATACATTTCTTTTGTATAGAATCTTTCCTGCTGTTGTTCTCATTCTTGTATTCCATTCACAGGGTATCTTAGAGATCTTCCCATAAAAATGTTTTTCATTTATATTATCAAATAATAAATTTAAGTCTGGATTGCTGTTCTCTTCAAAAAGCTTAATCATCTTCAACCTCCTAAGTTCTATAGTATTATATCACAACCCATGCTTTATGCAAGGCATTATCTTTTTGCCCCCGTAGGGGGCAAAAAGAATTGACTAACAGAGGGAGGCTTCCCTCCCAATGCAAGTCAAAAAATACTTAATCAAGAGTAGATTCTCGCAAAAATATTTTTCACATTTTGTTAAGATGAGACGTTATCGTCTTAAAAAATGGGATAAAATATTTTTCCTTGATCTATGAGAGATTGAGGATTTTTCTGAAAAGAGATCGCTTTGCCGATACAGCCAAGACTTTTGTTCTCTTCTATATTATATCCACCTAAGATCTTTTATGCAAGCGATTTCTTTTTGCCCCCGTAGGGGGCAAAATGCGTGCGTGCGCATCTTCACAGATCTCGCGAAGCAAATACTCAAAACCTTTATTTAGTTTTTTTATAAAATGGTGGAGGCGGGGGGAGTCGAACCCCCGTCCACAGCAGCTTAGATTAAAGTCATTCACAGGCTTAGTTGGTTAATTCCCCGCCAACACGAGTATCCGTTCGTTATTTCCTATCCCCATGACGGCCTGGGAATTCCACCTTTAGAAGGGTCTCCATTGTGATCTTTTTATTTCGCAGGACTTTCTACCTGTTATCTCCTCTTGGACTGATGGTTTGGAGCGACCACCCGATTATGCCGCTAAGGCTTGTTCGAAATAATTGTTATTATTGGCAATTATAATTTTGATAATTATTTTTAAGTCATATATATCATTGGACTACCTGCACTTTTCCTCCGAGTTCTACCCTGTCGAAACCATTGCGCCCCCATTTGTTTATAATATATTATAACCAATAAGGTATACTGTGTCAATCATTTTCTTTTTGCCCCCTAGGGGGCAAAAAAGATGGTGCGACTTAACAGCAAAGATTTCCCTTGCTGTCTTGCCAATTTTGTTAACTTGGAGTCTCTATCACTTTTGCAACAGATTTTGCCAAACCAACATGACTAGAGGTTGTCACAGAATAAAAGTTTCCCGTTGGGGCTGTATAGTCCAGCGCAACTTTTTGACCTTTATCGTTTGTGTACCCTATTTTCAATTTATATGAAAAAAGATTACTGCCATCACTTTTCATATTTTTATTTTGTCCCCTATGTCCTCTTTTCCAACAATCAACAATATCGTCATTTCTTATACTCATAAACCCTCCTTTTTGGTTACACTATATAATAACACTATTTATGAGTCACCGCAAGTCTTTTGAGTTGCTTCTTTTTTGCCCCCGTAGGGGGCAAAAATACTTTGCGAGACTTAATCTCTAATGATTATGTCTTCAATGGTGTTTTCGTAGAATCTTTTGGCATCTTTCAATCCGCAATCCATTGTCCCGCTGGATACTAACTTACCATAAGCCCTTAATGCTTTTATAACCTTAACTTTTGAAGTTACAATGTGCCAAGTCGCCGTCTCTCCATCGCCGGATTTATTACTGTCAATATATTCTAATGCGGCAATGACTGAGCCTCTCGAAGAAAGGTCTATTGTTAAAGTTACGCTGTTTTCTCTTGAGTCTACATTCATTTTCTATCTCCTTATTGTTATTAACAATATATCACTTAGATTGTAGTTAGTCAACATAGTTTAAATAATTTCTTTTTGCCCCCGAAGGGGGCAAAAAAGGATGAAGAAAACCTTGCTACATATTGTAGCAAGGAAAACTTATTGTTTATTCACCTTTAGGAGGAACGGATTTTATTCCCATAGATTTAGCAACATTAACGTGTCTTGTTGTAGATTTACTCACAGTCTGATAGTTTATAACTCTCTTAGTGTGACTTCTTGAGCCTCCACTATATCCAATCAATAGTCTGTCAGAATATAGGCTCACACCATCTGTGTGCATTGAAACTCCATTTGCACTTTCGTTGTTTTTCCATGCGTTAATAACATCTGAATTTTTAGTAAAAAGGGGCATTTTTATCTCCATAAAATAATGATATAAAGCCAATCGGGATTAGGTTTTCCCTTTTGACACTTATAATATATCTTACTTTTTGGTTGCTGTCAACCAGTATCTGTTGTTTTATTTTTTGCCCCCTACGGGGGCAAAAAGAAAGCAGTGAAAAGCCCTATTGATCATAGGGCTTTAAGTCTTTTTTTGAAGCATCTTGCTTTGAAGATTCTTCTTCATTGACTTTATCTTTATCAAATGCTACATCCCAAGCCTTTAACTCTTCTTTTGACATTGCAGTCATTCTATCATTTACCGCCACTTTAAGCCGCCTTTTCTTTTTTTGAAATTTCTTTTCCTGCCTTTACGGTAAACTTAGTTCCTCCTGCTCCAGTTCTCTTTATTTTTAACAAAGATTCTTTTGAGGACTCCTTAAATGACCTTGCTTCATCATAAGTACTAAAGGTCTTTAAGTTCCTCCAGCTATATTTTTGAGGGTTAGGATTTGTTTTCTTTTCATCTTCAGACATATAAACTCCTTTCTTGATTACCTTTATATTATATCCGAATAAAATAAACCAGTCAAACATTTTCTTTTTGCCCCCGTAGGGGGCAAAATGGTATGCCCACTAGGATTCGAACCTAGACTAAAAGTGTCGTACGCTTTTGTGCTATCCCTTACACTATGGGCACTTATTTTTCTATTTCGCCAGAGCTTCTTTCTTCTTGAATATCTCTAAAGTTTTTATGATAAGCCTTATATAAATCTTTGACTTTAAATTTTTCGCTAACTCTAGCAAGAGCATTATACTCCTCTTTTTCTGTCAAACTCATTACTTTTTTATTCCAAGCGGTAACAAAAGAAATTACCTTTATTGCTGTTGCCCCAATTGCGTCAAGTTCTTCTTTTCTAAGCGGACTTATTGCCACCTCTCCTTGCGAAAAAAACAAGAATTCGTTCTCTACAACTATAGATAAAATTGGATCATTAAACTTTATCTCAAAGAGTATTGTGTTTGGGTCTGTTATGTATCCGAATATATAGCCATCCGAATCCCTATCCAAGTAATCATTTAAAATAGAGACAAACTTCTTTTCCTCGCCCGAATGCGCTCCGTAAACTGGAAGACCTTGCGTTAGGCACTTTGTAAAAAATTTCTTATCCAACTCTCTATCTCTTGACATAATTTCCCTCGAGCGATATTATCTATATTAATCAATAAAATTAGTAATGTCAACAAATTATATAAAATTCTTTTTGCCCCCTTTGGGGGCAAAAAATATATAAAGTTTTGCTCTTGAATAAATTATTATATATGATATAATATAAATGTCACCAAAACAGGAGAGTCTATGTCTTTATATAAAAGAGCAAAAAGTTTTCATTACAATGTAAAAGTTTTAATACTTACAATTTTTGTATGCGCATCAGCAAGTACGCCAATTTTGATGTTTGAGTTTGCAAACGAAATGATTGAGCCAGACATATCTTGGACGCACAAATACAATGATTGGATCGGATACCTCATTCTTTCCTGTATATTTTTAGGAATATACTTAACTATAAAGTTTGAAAATTTTGTATTAAAAACAAAATAAAATATATAAGAAAGGCAGCATAACGCTGTCTTTCACAAGGCATTTATTTTGCCCCCGAAGGGGGCAAAAAGTAGAATAAAAAATGCCAAAATTTTATTTGGCATTTATATTTTAATACAAATTTTTGCTTTTTATTCTACTTTTTGAACAAGTCTGCAAACAATGGTATAAAAGTATCCTGTTTTTTCGGAACTGTAACTCTCTTTCTTTTGACAGATACAACCTGAACAGGCTCTTTTGGTGGGATAGGATAAAACAGGTGTCTTTTTCTCATCACGACTTCTCCGTTTACAACTGTTTCAAAATCTCTAACTCTTCTCTCATATCTATCCTTATCAAATAAATCAACAAGAGTAATATCTTTGTTTAATCCAAACATAATGACCTCCTTAATGGTGCATATATATAATAGCATATATAAAATGGTCGTGCAAACACTTTCTTTTTGCCCCCTTCGGGGGCAAAAAACTCTTTTAGACCTTAGTCAAAAAAGTCATTTTGGCATTCTTCACAGATGCCCGATATTAAAAACTCTTTTCTCGATAAAGCGTTTGTAAAAAATAAATTTTTCTTATTGCAAAAAACGCAAGATTTGTATTTTATAGAATTAGTTCTATTGTTCTTATTATTTCCAACCTTAGAAGCCATATTATTTAAGGCTTTTTTGATAGTTACGCTTTTTTTACCACTCATAGTTATCTCCTTTTTGGTATAACATAATATATCATAATAAATTAAACTGCGCAAATAATACTTTTTTGCCCCCGTAGGGGGCAAAAAGCTTTGGTTTAATATGGAGGCTAAACTAATAGCCCCCATAACTCAAAACTATGATTGTCTTGGATTAACAGATTTTACACCAAGACCCTGTGCAAGATTTACTGCCCTTGAAACTCTTTTTGAGATAGTCTTATAGGATATAACTCTTTTGGTTTTTCTTTGAGTTCCACCACTATAACCGATTAACAACCTGTCTGAATAAAGACTCTCACCATCAGTATGTAGGCTGTTACCGTTTGCTGACTCTCCGTTTTTCCAAGCGACAATAACTTCTTCATTTTTTGTAAACATAGCATTTTCCTTAATAAAAATATTATAATATAGATTTTTGTGATAAGTGACGAAAAGAACTTATGTTCCCTCGCCACATTTATAATATAGCATAGAACCAAGAATGGTGCAACAAAATTGGCTTAAAACTTGACTATTCTTTTTTGCCCCCGTAGGGGGCAAAAAAGATACAAAAAAATGCGCCCACCAAACATAAAAGAATGGTGAGCGCTAAGGAGGTACTATGCCTAACCTTTAATCTCTTCGGCCTTTTCTATAATCGCAGGCAAGATTTCACCTAACTTTCTAACAAAACCTCTAAAGTCTGTCTCAGACATAAAGTAAGTTGGCTTCTTACCTTTGTCGCCTTGAGTCTTAAATCTAACACTTCCGTCTTCAGAACTCAAGATAAGAGATTGCTGAATGATTTCCGGAGTAGTGGGAGAGTAGTCATCACCCCTAACTCCATCTTCAGAAGCCTCTTTTAAAACAGAGTAGCTTTCTTGAAGATCTTTTACAGGAATGGCTTGTTTGCCATAACCTCTTCTTCCCTCACTTGTAGCAAATATGAAACACAGTTCATCATTTACTACATCGAAACCAGCAGACTTCATAAGCATCTCGCTTGCTGGGATTGCAGTTTGCTCACTATTTTGACCGAATAACATAATCTTTGACATTTTTTTCTCCAATGAATCTAAGCGGCTTTCCTTGCCACACTTATAATATACCCTACCCCATACTCATTGTCAAGAATAAGAGCCCCCTTTCTTTTTGCCCCCGAAGGGGGCAAAAAGGTGCTATAAAGAGAACCGACCAAGTAGGGCTACCATAATCCTACTGGTCGGCTTACCGAGAATATAAGTTTTCATTCAGGTAGATTTGTCCGCTTATATTATAGTCGACACAAGTTCCATCATGCAGTTCTTAAAGAACACTCGCCCTACTGCTCTACCAACGCGTCGGTAGTAGGGGTTCGAACCCTCGCACCATTTCCCTCGCCACATTTATAATATATCCGAACTTTAATGCTTTGTCAAAATAATGCACCTCTTTTCTTTTTGCCCCCTTCGGGGGCAAAAAAAGAATATAAAAAAGGCAGAAGAAACTTCTTCTGCCTTTAGTTTGAGTAATCAAAATTTAGATCATTCTGCTTCAGATTGCTCTTCAGATTGCTCTTCAGATTGCTCTGACGATTCTTCTGTCGACTCTTCTGCTTGCTCTTCCTCTGCTGTTTCGTTTTCAGCGTCTTTGTCACCGCAAGCGAAAAAGGCTGTCAGCCCAAAAATCGCAACGATTGGTAGCACAAGTTTCTTCATACACATTCTCCTTTCATGTTTTTTTCTAAGTTAAAAAAGTGGGCCCACAAGGACTTGAACCTTGGACCTGCCGATTATGAGTCGGATGCTCTAACCAACTGAGCTATGGGCCCTTTGAACAAATATAATATATCCACATCTAACGAGTGTGTCAATAAAAATAGCAAAAATTATTTTTTGCCCCCGAAGGGGGCAAAAAGAAAGTTAAAAAAACCCCAACCTTTTACAGTTGGGGTTCGGTTTAACTGAGAAGAACTATTCTTCGTCTACAGCATCTTCTTGGCTTTCAACATTACCACTCAAAGAGTTTACTTTGCTTTGAATTGCTGGCAAGATTTCGCTAAGTTTGTGAACAAAGCCTTGAAAGTCACTTTCTGAATGAAAGTATGTAGGCTTTTTTCCTTTATCGGGCTGTGTCTTAAACCTAACAGATCCATCTTCTGTGTTTAATACCAATGATTGCTGAATGATCTCTGGAGTTGTGGGGACATAATCATCTCTCCTAACCCCATTTTCAGCGATTTCTTTAAGAGCCAAGTAGCAGTCTTGTAGTTCATCTACAGGGATTGCCTGTTTCCCATAGCCCCTCTTTCCCTCATTTGTTGCAAAGATAAAGCATAGTTTGTCATTTACAACATCAAAGCCCGCAGACTTTACAAGTATTTCACTTGCAGGAATAGAAACAAGTGGATTATTTTGCTCGAATAACATAGTAAGGTTTGACATGTTTTCTCCTTATATTAAAACATTTCGTATTGATGTAAAAGGTTTCCCTCTCTACATATATAATATAGCCCATCCTTTATCATAAGTCAAGCAATAAGGCTTGCTTTCTTTTTGCCCCCTACGGGGGCAAAAAAGCCTAAGTAAAAAACGACTTATGCACTTTTAGGTGTCTTACTAAGTCGCTTTAAAGCTGAGATTAAACAAGCGTTTTCATGGCGAACCCCATTATTCTGTAGATTGGTTACACTAATATTATATCTCGAAAACTTAGGTTTGCAACAAATTAATTTCATATCTTTTTTGCCCCCGTAGGGGGCAAAAATAAACTGGTTCTGCGACATTGACACATATACCCAAACTTGATATATTATAAGTGTCGAAAGGAAAAGGCTTCTGGTGTTCCGCCAAGAGTTCTTTCGGCTTCCCCCTCCTTTCGTTTCACTTAAGATCATCAAAATGCTATTTCTCAAGGTGTTTAACTGCGAAACCTTGCGAAAAACATTTCGCTAACTTAAGTGAAACGAAAGGAGGGTAGAGTGACAAAACATTTTCAGCACGTCTGACTATGAGAGTTAACTTTATCTTGGGGTACACCGTCTGTGGTCACAGACAAGATCTCGAAACAGTTCTGAAAATAACAAAGTAAGAAAGGTAAGAGTGAAGAAGGTGTGCCCCATCTTCTTGACTTAACCGAAAGGTTTTTATTGCGGAGTCACAACTCCGCAAAGTCAAGAAGATTATTTTTTGCCCCCGTAGGGGGCAAAAAGATGCATAAAATATATCGCTACTAAAATAGCGATATAAAAGAAGATTTTGAAACCTTTGCTTTTCTTTTTGCGGTTACACTCTTTGTTGGATTTTTACTTTTTGTAACAACTCTAACTTTTTTTTCTTTTTTTATGACAGGCAGTTTATAACCCATCTTTATTGCAATTTTATTAAGATGCCCCTGCACAAGACAAGATCTCTTTTCTCCTATCATTGGAATAAAGTGACTTCTCTGATGACCATACCAAAACCCATTTTCTTCATTGTAGTAGTAGTAACTACCGTCATACTCTATATCTGTTTTGATTACAATCATTATCTTCTGTTATACTCTGTGTGAGATACTTCTTTGCCACAAAAAACTTTTGTTTTAAGAATATTTTGCAAATTTTCTTCGCTACATGTTTCATAGCCTATTTTCTTTCCATCTTTACTGTAATATCTAACCACATAAGAATACTTTTTTATGATTTTTATTTCCATAGCAACTCCTTTGTTATGCTTATATTATAACACATAAATTTTTCGTATGCACACACTTATTTTTTGCCCCCTACGGGGGCAAAAAGAATCCCGTTTGAAAACCCACATTTATTGTGGGTTTTCATAAAAAGATATTTAGAATGGTATCTCAGAAGTAAAAGTTCTTTCATACCCATCTCTTACAAGTTCATATTTTTCAATGGGAAAGTCATGCAGTTGTCTCTTATGAAGCTCTTCTGTGGTAAAACCATTATCATATAGATCTATTATTTGTACATTGTATCCATTTTTTGAAGCATATTCTACATAGTTCATATACTCCCAATGTCTTGTATTTGTATTTGAGTTTATAACAATATGAACTCCATCATCAATGCTGTTACAAAAGGCTTCAAAGTTTTTTGAATGATTAACCCTTATAAGAGATGGATCGAATTTATACTCCCCATCGACCATAAAGTATTGGTCTGTTTCGTGTATTGCAACAGAACAATTATTGTATGATGCCGAACCCGCTATAGTTTGAGCGATAGTACTTTTGCCAGATCCAGATAGACCTCTTGTTATAATTACGGTTTTATTTGCATAAAGAGTATTGAAAAGTTGGTGCATAGTATCTCCGTTTTTGACTTGCACATATATTATATCACAAAACTTTGTCTTGGGCAAAAATATATCATCAATACTTTTTTGCCCCCGTAGGGGGCAAAAAGTTTTTTCAAACCTTTAGATATCCTCCATCTCTATTTTTATTTGATTCAAAAACTCATCATACATTTCCTTTGCAAAAGGAAGTAGAGTTCCATCCTTTGCCCATATCTCGACATTATTATTTGCCTGTTGCCATCTTAAAAGAACAGCCATAGCCATTTGCTCCTCAAAAGAACTCACTATTTCCCTCCGTTATTTTTATTACTTTTTATATTTTTACTTTTACAAGAATAACAAACGCTAAAGGTAACTAACCTTTGGTCTGTTTCGCCACAATATATACATTTATCTTGCCATCTTTTTGCAAGCAGATACCAGTCCAAACTCATAACTCCTCCTTTGGATGTATTATTATAACACATTGGGCTTAGAACTCAAGCACTTTCTTTTTGCCCCCGAAGGGGGCAAAAGCCTGTAAGTTATCTCATTTTGAATTAATATATTCTTCCAACTGAGACAAAACTTTTTTCTTGCTGCCTTTGAAGCCAAATTCTTTTTTGGCTATTGAGTAAGCAGTTCTTCCTCTGGTCATTCTCATTCCAGTGGATATTTCCATCTGCAACGCAGACCTAAGGACTAACAGTCTGTATAGTTCAATTTTTTCTGGGGTATCAAGCGCAGTCATACTAGTCTCCTCTTTTGATATATATATTATAGCACATATAAGTTTATGGGGCAAACTTATAACCGCATATTCTTTTGCCCCCGTAGGGGGCAAAAAGATGACTATTTGCAAAAAACATAAGTTGTTTTTTGCACTATAGACTATAAGAATGTAACTACATCTTCATTCTCACCTTCTTCTTCTGCCTTAGTTATATCTTCTAAAGATACCAACGCTTTATCTTTAAGATTTGGATACCCATCCAAGTCATATTTGCTGGTTTGCACAAACCTGCTTAGAAAAAGATTTATATTGTGATCCTCTGATGGTATAATAACGACTATTTCATTTGGCTTTATCCAAGCGACTACAGTATTTTCATTATCCTCAGCCTCGTCCAAAAACTCAAACAGCAAAGATTTCATAATGCCCATAAACATACTCCTTTTTTGTGATTGCTTATAGATTTATTATATCATATATTCTTGCTCAGAACAAAAATTTATTTTTTGCCCCCGTAGGGGGCAAAAAGAATTTAGTCACCCAAACATATGTTTGGGGGAATCATACTACTCTTGCATAGGTTTCCCGAATATATATTCAAAAATTTCATCTTCTTTTAGTACTGATGAACATAAAAGTTCAGATGCTTTTCCAGAACAAACTGTATTCTCATCATTGAGTTCGTACTCATTCAAAAATACCTCTACTGTTAGCATTATATGTATATCTCTAATTAGTGGCTCAATAGGAATCTCGTAATCTCTTTCTATAACAGATCCATATTTATCTATGCAGTAAATAGTAAGGGTTTTTCCTACTGATACTGGAAAGACAAAATTTTTAGAAGAAGATTTTGCAATATTATAAGCCGAAAGAAGATACATCTTTATAAAATCTTTTGTATCTTTTGTATATGGTAATCCAGAATAAATCTTTTCACTATCAAATATATCGTGAGAAGATGAGATATCAAATAACATAACTGCTCCTTTTGTTATATATATATTATATCTTATTTTTACTTTATATGCAAGTAAGTCTTTAGCATTTATTTTTTGCCCCCGAAGGGGGCAAAAAGAATAGTTTTTAGCAAGATAATTAATACCTTGCTTTTTTGAAACTAATCTTTAATTGAGTTAATATACTCCAATTCACTTTCGTATTCTAAAATTTCAACTTCGCTATCAACTATGGTTACTGTTCCGTATAATTCTTCTTCACAGCAAACTAAGTTTTCTGAACTAAAAAAATTAAATCCTATTAAAAATGTTATTATGAATGATATGATAAATATTGCAAAACCTTTGAGTTTCATCTTTTCTCCTTTTCTTGTTACGAATGAAATATATCATACAGAATGGCTGTTGTCAAATATTTGCTTTTTGCCCCCTTCGGGGGCAAAATAGACTTCGGCAAGTAAAAAGCCCCCTCACTTGATCGGAGTGAGGGGGCTTGGGGTTTGGCTTCAAAGTTATTTTGGTTATTGTGTAAAAACAAGAAAGGGAGATTTAATCGGTGTCATTCTAATCAACTACTGGATAATCCTTATGTCGACTGGAAAGAAGATTTTTAAGCTCACTAACTCTGTTGTCTTGCCCTCAAACTTTGTACTGCCCTTGCTGATCAGCAAGTACATATATATTATATCCTTTTAGAGTTACCATGTCAATAGTGTTGAGTTATTTTCTTTTTGCCCCCGAAGGGGGCAAAAAGAAAATGATGCTCTGAGAGGGAATCGAACCCTCACGACCATACGGTCAACGGATTTTAAGTCCGTTGTGTCTACCAATTCCACCATCAGAGCGTTTTTAATACTTTATATTTATCCAATCTATATCCGATGGCTCTGATACACTTTCAAACCCATCGTATTCATTTATAATATATTCCGTCCCTTTTATTATAACAATCTGAAGTTCTGAACATTCTCCGTTTGCTGCTGACCCAAATTTTTCAACAGCTTCCACCAAAAGTTTATGGTGTCTTGGCAAGTGCCTTATGTTATAAGCAATATGATCTTTTATAGTCCACTCTTCAGAGGTTTTTTCATCACCATAGCCCCTTCTCATTTCATACTTTTCTTCTTGTGACATATTATCAAAAATATATGCGGTGGCCTGAAAAGAAATCCCAAACCCGCCATAGCAGTTATTAACAACTATTTTATAACCCATATTAAACTCCGTTTTGATATATTACAATATATCATGCACAAAACATCTATGCAACAATCTTTTTTTTGCCCCCTACGGGGGCAAAAAGCTCTTGGGCTGCAAGCGGGAGGAATTTAACCTCCCACAATCCATTATAATTACGAACTTATAAGGACTGCAACTTCAGCTGTTTCGTACCAACTAAGTTTCTCGCACAAAAATATTTAATCTACAAAATAATGTTTAAACTTTTTTCTTTCAAGATTTAGAGTTTTTATTTTAGCAAAAACTTTTGATATCTCTTTGGCAAAAAAAGAATACTTTGTTACCAAATTATAATCTTCGTCATAAACTTCTATGTAATGCATTTCTATCTCCTTTGTAAACATAATATAACACACATATACAAATTTTGCAAGTATCTCTCGTGTGTTAGCCTGTTTTCTTTTTTTTGCCCCCGAAGGGGGCAAAAAGGTTTCTTGCAAAAAGAGGGCAGCCCAGCCTTCCAGATCGTTTGCGCAATACGATGGGAAGACTTTGGGGCTGCCCTCAAAAAAGTACACCCAATAGGATTCGAACCTATGACCCTCGGCTTAGAAGGCCGATGCTCTATCCAGCTGAGCTATGAGCGCATAAATGGAGCCTTTGAGGAGATTCGAACTCCTGACCACCGGTTTACAAAACCGGAGCTCTACCAACTGAGCTACAAAGGCATGGTGCTCCGGGTCGGACTTGAACCGACAAGACTTTGCAGTCGCGAGATTTTAAGTCTCGTGTGTTTACCAATTTCACCACCGGAGCTTAGCTACCATATTTATTCCCCGCGCGCGATGTGCGCGTACGCAAGCTGTCTTGCGCGTCGAGGTTTATTGAGTTGTCAAAGAGCATATCCTGTTGAGGATGTTTATATTATATCCTAATGCTGTAGCATTTACATGAGTTGTGGCAATCTGCCC
>MDTG01278915.1_pt1 | contig 27100 bp, 27 predicted proteins | sample 811421 | NCBI WGS metagenome assembly MDTG01 (sample SAMN05326645, study PRJNA326480) | marine metagenome | isolation source: seawater | place: Pacific Ocean: South East | collected 2011
ATCTATTAACTTGCCCGAGTGGTGGAATTGGTAGACACAAGGGACTTAAAATCCCTCGATAGCAATATCGTGCCGGTTCAAGTCCGGCCTCGGGTACCATGAGCAAAATAGGTTAAAAGATTAATTTAATATAAAGTAATGACAATTTGCATCCAAATATTATGAAAGTTCTTGTAACTGGGGGAGCGGGGTACATTGGAAGCCATACTTGTATTGAAGTTCTTAAAAATGGTCATGATTTGTGTATAGTTGATAATTTATCAAATAGTAAAAAAGATTCACTAGAAAGAGTAAAGCAAATAACAAATAAAGAATTCAGCTTTCATAATGTTGATATTTGCGATTACAGCTCACTTATGAATGTTTTTAAAACTTTTAAGCCAGAGGCTGTAATTCATTTTGCAGGACATAAGTCTATAAATGAAAGTATAAATGAGCCTCTAAAATATTATTATAATAATGTCTTTGGAAGTATTAACTTGCTTAAAGTCATGGATAATAATGATTGTTTTAATATCGTATTTTCGTCCTCAGCTACAGTATATGGAAAACCCGAATATGTTCCTATTGATGAATTTCATAGAGTTCAACCTGAAAATCCTTACGGACAGTCGAAGCTTGTAGTCGAGAATATTTTACGTGATTGGTCAGGAAAGAATAAAAAATCTTTTATTCTTAGATATTTTAACCCTATTGGAGCTCATGAATCAGGGCTGATAGGAGAATGTTCCAATAGTGTTCCTAATAATCTTATACCATATATTGAGGAAGTTATCTTAGGCAACCAGGCAGCCTTAAGAATATTTGGTAATGACTATGATACTAAAGACGGAACTGGAGTAAGGGACTACATTCATGTTGAAGACTTAGCTAATTCTCATGTACAAGCCTTAGAGTCATTTATGAAAATAACTGACTACGAGGTCCTTAATATTGGAACTGGGATTGGAGTCTCAGTTCTTGAGATACTTGATTGTTATAATAATGAAATAGGGTATAAGTTACCCTTTAGTATTGAGAGTCGCAGGCAAGGAGATGTCTCAGTATCCATAGCCAATCCATCTAAGGCTGAAAATAAGATAGGCTGGAAGGCTGCATTTACTTATTCTGATGCTATTAAATCTTCTAGAAACTGGAAGACAAAAAATCCAAATGGTTACAGTAACTGACCATTTTTTATGAAATAAAGATGAAAGCTTTGATATTTGGCAGTGGCTCAATAGCCTGCAGACACTCAAGAATTCTAGCCAAACTTGGATATCAAACTATTTGCGTATCTTCACGAGAAATCAAACCTAGAGATTTGTACCATAAAAATAATTTCTTAAAAATAATTACTTACGAAAAATCTATCCTTGAAAGTGCAGATATATTCGTCATTGCAAATATCACTAGCCAACATTCAAGAAACGTTCAAAAACTTATAAATATGGGCATACCGCCAAATAAAATTTTTTGCGAGAAGCCAGGGCCATCAGAATTTTTTGGGATTAATATCTTATATAACTTAGAATTCTTAGAGATATTAGATATTATAGGACCTCCTGAAGAGATAAAGCATTGCGCTGATGCTAGAGTCTGGCCATCAGATATTCCTTGGAAAAAAAGATATGTTTTTAGATATAGTCAAGGAGGAGGGGTCTTTCTAACCCATAGTCATGAACTCATACATTGCTTTAAAGATGCTCCCCCAAAATCTTTTATTAACCAAAAGACTCTTTATCTCAAAGATCAAGATGGCAAAAATGTGTGCATATACTTTAAAGGGTCGTTTAATAATATATCTTTTGAATTAGATTTGAAATCTGATAATCCATCAAGGTATTGGAACCACAAAGAAGCGCTTATTCATTTCTATGGCGAAACTCCAAAGCTTATAAAAAATAAAAGAATTATTCATATTACCAAGGAAATGATAGAAAACTCTTACATCAATATGTGGAAACAAATTCTTTCCGACTCTAGTATAATTACTCAAAAGAATTTTACATGGGTTTTAAAAAATGTTTTCTGAAATAACAGTTATCGTACCTTGTTTCAATAGACAAGACTTTCTTCCTAGGCTCCTGAGATCATTAAATGATCAAGATATCGACAAGTCTCAGTTCAAAGTTATTATTGTGGATGATGGCTCAGATGCTCCCATTAATTTAAATTTTGAAGACTACAATTTTAAGATTAATTTAATAAGACATGATAATAATAAGGGTTTGCCAGCTTCTCTTAATACAGCAATAAAGAATGTAAATACAAGATATTTTGTAAGAATTGATTCTGATGATTATGTGCATCAAAGCTTTTTAAAAATCTTAAAATTAAAATTTGAATTAGAGCCAGATATTATTGCCTCTGCAGTTGATTACCAAAAGGTTGACTTAACAGAAAGAATATTAGGAATTTTTTCATGTGATGAGAATCCTATAGGCTGTGGAATTATGTTTAGAACAGAAATTATAAAGATGGTTGGAAACTATAATGAAGAGATGCTTCTAGGCGAAGAAGTTGAATTCAGAAAAAGAGTCGACAAAAAATTCAAAATTCATAGAATTGCACTTCCATTATATAGATATGTGAAACATGACAGTAACATTACAAATAATAAAGAGTTGTATGAATTTTATAAAGGAAAGGTAAATGAATAAGGATATTTTAGTATTTGGCGTTAATGGCCGCCTAGGGCAAGTTATAGTTAAAAATTTGAATACAAAATATCAAATAACGGGTGTGGATATTCAAGATAAATCTTTAAGTATTTGCAAGAATTATCACAAAATATCAAGTCTACAAGATTTGCATTCTATCTATGATAAAAAAAATTTTTATTCTGTGATTCATTGCCAACAAATTAAACCAGCAGGATTCACTCAGACAAACTTTTTAGATCTTGAAATAGATGAATATGACAAGATTATGGATACAAACCTTAAATTATCCTTTCTTTCTTCTCAGTGTTATTTGAAGGCATGTCTATCAAATAAAGGTGAGATTAAAGGCAGAATAATAAATTTTGTTTCTACCTATTCTATAATCTCTAGCAATCCAACTTTATATGATGGAACCGAAATGGGTAATCCAGTTCACTATACAATTTCTAAAGCAGGCTTGTGGGGCCTCACTAAATACATTGCCGCAAATATTAGAGAATATGGAGTATTATGTAATTCAATTGCACCACATGGTATTGAAAATAATCAAGGAAAAGAGTTCAAGGTTAATTTTTCTAAAAGAAATCCTATGGGCCGTTTATCTAATCCGTCTGAGGTCATTCCAGCAATTGAATTTTTATTAGATGAGAAAAATACGTATGTAAATGGATCAAATATTCCAGTTGATGGAGGGTGGACAGCTTGTTAGAAGCAGATTTTGTAATTCAATCTCGTTTAGGGAGCTCTAGGCTTCCTTTCAAAGCTTCTTTAGAATTACCCTCTGGAGATTCATGTGTCAAAGGCACTGTTGTTAGGTGTGAAAAAATAATCAGAAAACTAGGATGGAACAAAAGAGTTTATATAGCCTGTCCAAAAGATGAAATTGAAATATATAAAAGTCTGTGTCGAGGAACCAATGCAATCATTTTTGGCGGAGATGGCGATAATGTCGCCAAACGTTTTTTAGACCTTACCACAGAATTTAATATCAGTTCTTTAATAAGGGTTACCGCAGATAATCCGTATATTTGTATTGATGTAGTTAAGTTCCTGTCTGAACAATCAACCACTGAATCTGAATGTATATCATTATTTCATCAAAGAAAATTACCAAATGGAACTGTTATATCATTATTATCCAGGCCTTATTTAAATGCTTTATGTAATTCAAGATGTAAAAAGTCGCATGAGCATTTAATCATCTCAGATGATGAAGAAATAAATAAACTTATTAAAAAACCTAATATTCCTGACTATTTATCCTGGCCAAACGGAAGATTTTGTTTGGATGATAAAGAAGATTATTTATACTTTTTTAAGAATTTTAAAATTTCAGAATATTTAGAAGTTAAAGAAATGAAATCAAAATTATCTAGGAGAGAAAATGTCATCTTATACTGATAACTCTGTAGAAAAATGTCCATTTTGTTTAAGCATTAATATTCAGGAACTTAACTTAGTAAGCAATATAGAAAAAATACCAGCTGGATTATCTCGTTCAAATCAAGCATCTTTTAATGGAATTCTATGCAAAGATTGCAAAAGCGTTACTTCTTCAAATTTTTTTGATGAGGAATTATATGTGGAAGGGTTTTATTCAAAAAGCAAGAACTATGACCGTATCATTCCGGGATATGATTATACTGGACCATTGGTAAAAGAAATTACAGAAAAATGTAAGAATGGAAAAGCGCTAGACTTTGGTGCTGGCCAGGGCGCTGCTGCAGCACACATTAAAAACTTAGGTATTAATATAGATGTCTTAGATCCAGATGAGGGGTATCAAGAGCACTTAAAGAACTCTTTTGATACAGTTCTTTCTGACATAAATGAGATAAAAGAAAATTATAATTGCATATATGCCATTGGTGTTTTGGAGCATTTATCAGATATTCCTTCTATAGTTTCATCCCTTTACGAAAAACTTCAAAAAGATGGAATCTTAGTGTTCCAATATCCAAACCCTTCAGGCTTTTCTGCAAGATTCAATCTTACAAAATGGGATATGCTTTTTGAAAATGGCCACAACTATATACCTTCTGTTAAAGGTCTAAACACAATGTTGAAACGCCATAACCTTGAAATAGATCAGCATTATTCTTCCTCGATATTATCAAGAGGAAGAGTTCCTTTTTTAGCATCAAGAATAGATAAATTAGAAAAATTTGTACAAAAAGCAGTAAGCAAAAGCAGTTTCTTGAGGTTGATTTATAACTTTATGTGGCATCTTCAGGGTTTATTAGGCCTTGGAGAAACTTTAGTAGTAATTATTAAAAAGAATTAAAGGATATTACCAAAATGAAATTACCTGATCCATATATTATTGCCGAAATAGGTGTAAACCATGAAGGCGACATAAATTTAGCAAAAGATATGATTGCTCAGATCGCAGAAGCTGGAGGTCATGCTGCAAAATTTCAAACTTATAAAGCAGACTTGATAGCTGCCAAAGATAGTCCTGCATATTGGGACCAAACAATGGAAAAAACAAACTCTCAACATAAACTTTTCCAAAAATATGACAACTTTGATAGAGAGGATTACGAAATTCTCAGCAAAGAATGTGAAAAATTTAATATTGATTTTTTATCAACTCCTTTTGACAGCGACTGTCTGGAGTGGTTAATGCCATTGATGAATGTAGTTAAGATAGCATCAGCAGATTTGACAAATGATATTTTGCTTGAAAAAGTTGCTCAATACAAAAAGCCAATGATATTGTCTGTTGGCGCATCAAGTGATGACGAAATATTGTATGCAATCAATTTGCTCAAAAGAAATGAAGTTCATGATATTACAATTTTGCATTGCATGCTTTTATATCCAACACCTCTTGAAAAAGGTTTCTTATCAAGAATTAATTCTTTAAAAGCAAAATTTTGTGAATTTGATATAAATTTTGGATATTCAGACCACATACCACCATCTGATGCAAATAATGATCAAATAGTAATTGCAAGAGCAATGGGTTGCAGTGTAATTGAGAAGCATTTTACTTATAACAAATCTTTACCAGGCAATGATCATTATCATGCAGTTGATAAGGATGATCTTAAAGACATCATATCTCGTTTAAAAAAATGTGATTTAATGACTTCAAATCATAAAGAGTTTCAAAAGAATGGTCTTAAAATTCAAAATTCTGCAATCGTTAATGCTAGAAGAAGTCTTTATTTTGCTTCTGATTTAAAAAAAGGTCATATGCTAACATTATCAGATATTGTTCCAAAGAGACCTGGTAAAGGAGTTTCACCAAAAGAGTACAGAGATTATTTAGGAAAAAAATTAAATACTAATGTCAGAGAAGATGACCTTTTAAGCCCTCAGCATATCGAAATTCAACAATCTTAATGCTTGTAAAGATAACATCAATCAATAAATAAAATTATGACTAAAAAGATTAATATATTTGTTGCTGGAAGTTCTGGTATGGTCGGCTCTTCTTTAGTGAGAGCATTAATTTCAGATGCAAAAAATAATGTCATAACGAAAGATAGTTCTGAACTTGACTTAACTAACCAAAGTGAGGTTAAAGAATTTTTCAAAAGTAATAATATAGATCAAGTCTATCTCGCTGCAGCTAAGGTCGGAGGAATTTATGCTAATAATAAGTATCCAGCTGATTTCATTTATGAAAATCTTATGATTGAGTCAAATATTATTCATCAGGCATATAAAGCTAAAATCAAAAAGTTACTTTTCCTTGGATCTAGTTGCATATATCCAAAATATGCAAATCAACCAATGAAAGAAGAAGCTCTTCTTTCAGGATTTCTTGAGCCTACAAATGAACCATATGCAATCTCTAAAATAGCTGGAATTAAGTTGTGTGAGAGCTACAATAGGCAACACAAAACTGACTATAGATCTGTAATGCCAACGAATTTATATGGCATGAATGATAATTATCATCCCAATAATAGTCATGTTATACCTGGGTTAATAAGAAGATTCCATGAATGTAAAATTAATAATAGTCAAAATATAGAAATCTGGGGTACTGGAAATGCAAGAAGAGAATTTTTATATGTTGATGACATGGCAAGTGCTTGTATATTTGTAATGAATCTCTCAAAAGAAGAATACTTGTCATCAGTGAATTCTATGATTAGTCATATTAATATAGGATTTGGGTCTGATATTACAATTCGTGAATTAGCATATAAAATCTCAAAACATGTTGGTTTTAAAGGCGAATTATCTTTTGATACTAGTCAAGATGAAGGAGCACCTAAAAAATTATTAGACTCATCAAGAATATTCTCAATGGGTTGGTCGCCTAAAATAGACTTAGATGAAGGAATTAAAATTGCTTACGATGATTTTATCCTTAATAATAAAACTTTAAGAACTTAAAATACTGATGGACAAAGAAAAAAAAGTTGCTCTTATCACTGGCATTACTGGTCAAGATGGGTCCTATTTAGCAGAACTACTTTTAGAAAAAGGCTATGAAGTTCATGGCATTAAAAGAAGGTCAAGCTTATTTAATACCCAGAGAGTTGATCATTTATATATAGATCAACACGAAAAAGAAACCAACTTTAAATTACATTATGGCGATTTATCTGATTCTAGTAATATTCTAAGAATAATAAAAGAAACAAAACCCAATGAGATATATAACTTAGCTGCTCAAAGTCATGTAGCAGTTAGTTTTGAGAGTCCAGAATATACAGCTGACATAGATGCAATCGGGGTTTTAAGGATTTTAGAAGCTATAAGAATATTAGGACTTGAAAAATATACAAAACTTTATCAAGCATCAACATCTGAATTATATGGATTAGTTCAAGAGAGCCCACAAAAAGAATCGACTCCATTCTATCCAAGAAGCCCATATGCTGCTGCTAAACTATACGCATACTGGACTGTTATAAATTACAGAGAGGCGTATGGGATTTATGCATGTAATGGTATTCTTTTTAACCATGAAAGCCCTAGAAGAGGAGAGACTTTTGTTACAAGAAAAATAACAAGAGGTATTAGCAATATATCTCAAGGTTTAGAGAGTTGTTTATATATGGGAAATCTTGATGCATTGAGAGACTGGGGGCATGCAAAAGATTACGTAAAAATGCAATGGTTGATGTTGCAACAAGACTCACCTGATGATTATGTTATAGCCACTGGTAAGCAATACTCAGTCAGAGATTTTATATCGTGGTCTGCCAAGGAAATCGGAATAACACTCAAGTTTCAAGGCCAAGGCGTTGATGAAGTTGGTATTGTGAAACATATAGCTGGTGATAATGCACCCGCACTCAAAATTGGTGACATAATAATCAAAGTCGATAGAAAGTATTTCCGTCCTACTGAAGTAGAAACATTGCTTGGCGATCCTTCAAAAGCTAAATCTAAGCTTGGATGGATTCCAAAAATTTCAGCTCAAGAAATGTGTGCTGAGATGGTAAAATCTGATTTAGTTGAAGCAAAAAAACAGTCTTTACTTAAAAGCAATGGATTCGATATTCAAATAACAAATGAGTAAGTTAATTTTTAAAGAAGAGTTTAAATGAAAGCAATAATTTTAGCAGGTGGTCTGGGAACAAGAATATCTGAAGAAACAGGCTCCAAGCCAAAACCAATGGTAGAAATAGGTGGCATGCCAATTCTATGGCATGTAATGAAAATATATTCTTCTTATGGGATAAATGATTTTATTGTTTGCTGTGGTTATAAAGGTTATGTAATTAAAGAATACTTTGCAAATTACTTTCTACATATGTCAGACGTAACTTTTGATATGCAAGATAATAGCATGGAAGTTCATAATAAGAGAGCTGAGAAATGGAAAGTAACTCTTGTTGATACAGGAAATGAAACAATGACTGGTGGAAGGTTAAAAAGAGTGCAAAGCTACATAAAAAATGAGGACAGCTTCTGTTTTACCTATGGGGATGGTGTTGGCAATATAGATATTGTTGAATCTATAAATTTTCACAAAGCGCATGGAAAATATGCAACTATGACAGCCACATATGCACCAGGCAGATTTGGTGCTCTTGATATAGAGGATGGAGTAATTAAAAATTTTCAAGAAAAACCAAAAGGTGATGGCGCAATGATCAATGGAGGTTTTTTTGTATTGAATCAAAATGTATTTGACTTTATCAAAGATGATTCAACACTGTGGGAAGAGGAGCCTTTGATGAACTTAGCAAAAGAACAACAACTTATGGCATTTGAACATAAAGATTTTTGGCAACCAATGGACACAGTTCGAGATAAACAAATTTTAGAAAACTTATGGCAGTCTGATAAAGCGCCATGGAAAACTTGGTAAATGACAAATAATATTAATACCTCCTTTTGGCAAGGAAAAAGAGTTTTTATAACTGGACATACAGGCTTTAAAGGAAGTTGGCTAAGCATATGGTTAAATCATCTTGGCGCCAATATTAAGGGATATTCACTAAAGCCCGAAACACCTAATAACATTTTTACCATAGCAAAAGTTTGTGACTTTACTGAATCAGATTTTTCTAATGTAAAAGATTTGAATCAACTAAAAAAAAGCATTCAATCGTTTAAACCTGAAATAGTAGTTCATATGGCAGCCCAACCGTTAGTTCTTGAATCTTATTTGAATCCTATAGAAACTTATGCGGTTAATGTTTTAGGAACTGCACATATATTAGAAGCATGCAGAGAATGCCCATCCATAAAAGCTGTTTTAAATATAACCACTGATAAGTGTTATGAAAATTTTGAACAAACAAAAGGATACAAAGAAGGTGATCCAATGGGAGGACATGACCCTTATAGCAGCAGCAAAGGTTGTTCGGAATTAGTTACCACAGCTTATAAAAAATCTTTTTATGAAAAAATTAACTGTGGTTTGGCCTCAGTTAGAGCAGGAAATGTTATTGGGGGTGGGGACTGGGCTGACAACCGATTGATTCCAGACATCTTAAAATCATTTAAAGATAAAAACACTTTAATTATTCGCAATCCAAAAGCTATAAGACCATGGCAACATGTCCTGGAGCCACTATCCGGATATATTATGTTATTAGAGAGGTTATATAATGAACCTGCAAAATATTCGTCAGGTTGGAATTTTGGTCCAGATGATAAAGACACCAAATCAGTTGAGTGGATTCTAAATTATATTAGTAAGTCACTGCCTGAATTTAGATGGGAAATTAATGAAGGAAATAAGCCACATGAAGCACAACTTCTCAGTCTTGATATCTCTAAAGCTAAAAATAATCTAAACTGGTCACCAAAATGGAGTATTGAAAAAGCACTAGAAAATATTTTACTATGGAACAAGCTTTGGATGTCAGGTAACGACATGCATCAAGCATGCCTTGATGAAATATATGATTATAATATTTAAATTAAAAGGAACTTTATATGAAAGATTATGAACAAATTTCTTATGCAAAAACTGTATATGGTCAAGAAGAGGTTGATGCTGTAATTAAATGTTTATCTGAATCAACACAGATGGGTAATTATTCAAGAGAGTTTGAATCTAAGATAGGAAAACTATTTGATAAAAAACACTGTTTATATGTAAACTCAGGCTCTTCTGCATTATTTATTGGAGTTGAAGCCTTTAATTTTCCTGCTAATTCTGAGGTTATTACTCCTGCACTAACATTTTCTACATCAATAGGATGCTTAATTAAAAATAACTTAGTACCAGTTTTCACTGATGTTGAGCCACTAACATATTGCATCGATTGCTCTCAAATAGAACAACTTATAACTGAGAACACTGTTGCTATACTGGCTCCAAATTTAATGGGAAACTTGTGTAATTGGCCAGAAATAAGAAGAATAGCAGATAAGTTTAATTTAGTAGTTATTGAAGATTCAGCTGATACTCTCGGGGCGACAATCAATGGGAAATCATCAGGGACATTCTCTGATATGTCTATTACAAGTTTTTATGGTTCTCATATAATTAATTGTGCAGGTAATGGAGGCGCATTAGCAATTAATGATGATAAAGTTATGGAAAGAGCAAAGTTATTAAGATCATGGGGAAGAAGCTCATCATTATTTGATGAAAAAAGTGAATCTATCGAAAATAGATTCAATGTAAACCTTGATGGAATAGATTACGATGCAAAATTTGTGTTTCAAACTGTTGGATACAATTTAGAAGGAAATGAATTAGGAGCATCATTTGGGTTGGCACAATTAAAAAAACTTGAAGATAATATTTCTACTAGACAAGCCAATTTTAAAAGACAGTGCGAATTTTTTAAAAAACATGAAAAATATTTCTCTGTCCCTGAAGAGACTTATGGTTGTCATACTGCCTGGTTAGCATTTCCAATTTTAATAAAAGAAGATTCGCCATTCTCTAGAAAAGAATTTCAAATATTTCTTGAACAAAGAAATATTCAAACCAGAGTAGTCTTCACAGGAAATATTAACAGACAGCCGATGTGTGCAGACATCAAGAAAGTTGTAATGGAAACAGGATATCCAAACTCAGATGCAGTTATGGAAAGGGGAGTTCTTCTTCCCCTTCATCATGGCTTAACTGAAAGCATGTTTGAAAGATTTCATCAGACAGTTGATCAATTTATTGTTGAAATTGAAAAAAGATATTAAGAAGGACATTGCTGTAAATAAAAGAAACCACATCTCACATGTTCTCTGAGAATAATAAAAGCTTAAACTATGCTTTATTAATTTTTTCAATTTTTTGTGCATTATATATAGCTGTTTTTGCATATTCTTCCTTAATATTTATACCTATATTTCTTATAATCATAGTTTCAAAACTTAAAAATTTTGCTAATTCACTTTCCATACTAATTGTAATAATCTTTGTAGCAATTGTTTCAACTGCAAAAACTTTACAAGGTGATTTAATTAATTATAAGAGATATTTTGAGTACGTCTCTCAATCTGACTTAGCAACCGTTCTCTTTACCACCTTGCCAGACCTAAGTATTAGGAGCACTGAATTTCTATTTAAAATTTATAATTATTTATTCACATCTTCTGGTGTAGATTTTATGTTTTATCATTCAATGTCGATAGCCATAATCTATGCTTTTATGCTTATGTTCTCAACCGAAGTTAATAAAAATATAACTACAAAAAATAATTTAAATCAGAAAATAATTATACAAAATAGCACTTTTGCAATCTTGTGGGCTTTTTTGGTTGGCATTACTTTCTCACTTACTAGCCAAGTTCTAAAACAGTATCTAGCAATCGCAATTATTGCGCTTGCCTTTAAATTTTTCTTTAAAAAAAGGGGTTTTTTCTTACCAACGTTTTTTATGTCTGTGGCTATTTTTTTTCATAGCTCCGCAGCAATTTTCATACCTATTATTATTTTTAGTTATATCTTTAGGAAGTATATTATTTCTCCATCATTTAAAATTATCCTACTGATAATCTCTTTTTTCGCTTCAATTATTGCAACAAGCTCAATAGAAATCCTAGGATTATCTTTATTATTTGAATATGGAGGGGTCGAAGAAATCGGAATAGGAGTAACTTTATTTATTGATTTATGCCTTTTAATATTAGTATTTTTTATTTTGCCTCAGAATGTTGACAATGAAAAAGTTATTTTTTTTAAGGCTATTATATTTACGTTTTTTTGCTCTATTTTATTTTTTCGTGATGTTCCAATATTATATTTAAGGCTTTATTTTTTTATGGAGATATTTAGGATATTCATGGGTATTTATATATATCAATCTTTTAGCAAAAATTCTCGTTCACTGATTTTAATTCTATTTATTTTTATTGGACCAATTTATTGGAGTCTTAAACTTTTTGCATCAAATTGGGATTACAGCTGGTATACAGAATTTGACAAATTAATACAGGCTTTATTTCAACTATTTTAAAGACTAACTTACCAATCATTTCCATAATTTGTATCTTATAATGAATGTAGTATGCAAAATAACTTGCCACTAATAAGTATAGTAATACCTGTTTTCAATAGAGAAGACTTAATACAGGAATGCATAAACTCTTGTATTAATCAAACTTATGAAAATATTGAAATTATAGTCCTTGATAATTGCTCAGAAGACTCAACTTTTGAACGCGCTGTTGAGCTCTCAAATATCTATGACAATATTTCAGTATATAGACAAAAAACAAATGTTGGACCTGTCTTAAATTGGCTTGATGTTATTAAAAAAGCTAATGGAGAATTTGTGAAGATTTTGTTTTCAGATGATATTTTATACTCCAATTTTATTAAAGAAACATATTCTAAATTTGAACCAAATATTGGTTTTGTCTTGTCTTCTTTTGATATGGGTGAAGAAATTAACAAAACAGTAATCCAGAACGATTGGCCTAAAATAAATGGTGAAATAGACTCGAATATTTATATTGAATCAGCAATAAGAAAATTTGCATTTTGTGTTTCTCCTGGAGCAGCCTTATTTAGAACGAAGGATGTTATAGATGTTTTTGAAACTGAAATACCTAGTCCAGCTTTAAATAACTTTAAATCTCATGGAGCGGGCCCAGATTTATTAATTTTTTTAAAGATTGCTTCAAAATATAGCAAAATCTTTAAAATTGAGTCAGCTCTTACTTTTTTTAGATTTCATAAGAATTCACAGACTATTAAGATGAATAAATCCAAAGGCGGCTTAATTAAATCATGCTACATGCAGGCTAGAGTTTATTTTAGTGAAGGCTATGATAAAAAAATGTTTGGAAATTCGCTCGGAAAAGCATTATTTGTTGAACTATTTCAAAATAAAAAAATAAAAGTTTTGAATATAAATTTCTTGATAAATTCATACACGCTAAATCAACGATTCTCATATATTGATATAATGATAGGTTTCATTAATGCTATTTATGATGCTATTGCAGAGGTTTTTAGAAGAATTAATTTATTTACAAGGAAATAATTAATATGAAGGTACTTATAACAGGCGCATTGGGTTTTGTTGGAGCCAATCTAGCATGTCATTTCGCAAAAGAACATAATGCAGAAGTAATAGGCGTTGATAATAATCATAAAAAATTGGGGTCAGATGAGAACCTAAAATTGATATTAGAGGCTGGAGTGGTTTTTGATTATTGTGATATTAGAAATAATGATGACGTAATAAATATTTTTGATAAATATGGTCCTTTTGATTCTATTTTCAATATGGCTGCTCAGGTTGCATTTAAAGTGTCAGTTGAAAGACCCAGATTAGATTTTGAGATAAATGCATTAGGAACATTTAATTTATTAGAGGCCTTGAGAACAAAGAACCCAGAATCCTTGTTTGTATTCGCATCAACAAATCAAGTTTATGGTGAATTAAAAACCATACCAATAAAAGAATATGATACTAGATTTGACTTTATTAATTTAAAAAATGGAGTCCCTGAAGACCATAATTTAGATTTCTTATCCCCATATGGTTGCTCAAAAGGTGCAGCTGATATGTATGTTCAAGATTATGGACGAGTTTATGGTTTAAATACTGTAGTTACTAGATTTGGTGGTATATATGGTACCAATCAATACTCTTACGAAGATCACGGATGGATATCATATATCACTGATCAAGTTAGAAGAAACAAGATTTTTAATAGATTTGGACATGGAAAACAAGTCAGGGATATCCTTTTTATTGACGATATATTAGATGCAATGTCAAAAATTTATTTAATGAAAGAAGAATTAGAAAAAGGTCTATGTATTAACATAGGAGGCGGATGTGATAATAGTATATCGGTTTTAGAGCTGTTGACTTTGCTTGAAGAATTAACAGGCAATAAAGAAAAATCAGTAATAAATCCAATGCGAAAGGCTGATAAATTGGTCGTTTATCTCGACATTCAAAAGGCAAAAAAAGAAATTAATTGGGAGCCAAAAATTAATTTTAGAGAAGGTATTAAGCGCCTCATCGAATGGCAAAACAAGATTTGAATACTAGTCTTCCAGTTTGTTTATTTTTTTTCAATCGTCCAAACCTGGTTCATAAATGCTTAGATTCAATTAGTAAAAGCTCAGAAAGTTTTGATATTAATTTATATATATTTATAGATGGCCCTAGGAATAAAGAGGACAACATTTTAATTGAAGAAACTATAGAGAAAATAAATAGTTTTGATTTTAAAAATTTTAAAAAAATATCTATAAAAAAGAATAAAGAAAATAAAGGCCTTGCGTCATCTATCATATCAGGAGTTGATGAAGTTATGAAAAAATATGGAAAGGTCATTGTTATAGAGGATGATTTGGAGGTAACAAATAGTTTTATGCCTTATATGGCTGCAGCGCTTAAAAAATATGAAAATCAAAAAGATATTGGTTCCATTAGCGGATTTTCTTTCGCAATTAGGGCAGATTCAAATGAAGATGCATATTTTCATCCGAGGCCGAATTCATGGGGCTGGGCTACATGGGGAGACAGATGGAATTCAGTTAATTGGGAGGTTGATGAAAATTATTTAAATGAAATAGGGTACTCAAAAAAAAGTTTCAATGAGCTAGGAAAAGATATGGATAGAATGCTTCAAGGTTACATCAAAAGAAAAATAGACTCCTGGGCAATAAGGTGGGCATTACATCATTGGAAATCAAATTGGGTTGCACTCGCACCTTATAAGAGCAGAGTTATAAACAAAGGCTTTGGAAATGAAAAAGCTACAAACACTTTTATTAAAAATAATTTTCATGTAAAACTTGATACATCAAATAATAATGAGTGTTTTAAATTTCCTGCAAGTAATTATGTTATGCCAAGAAATTTAAGAATAGTAAATAAATACAATAGCAACATGATAAGACTATTTCAAAGAATTTTGCCGAGTCCTTTGTGGAATTTTGTCTCCAAAAAAATTTATGAATATTATTAATTTTATAAAATGAAAAATTCTATCTTAATCACAGGTTCAACAGGTTTTTTAGGTAAAGCTTTAGTAAAAAATTTTCTGGTAAAAGATTTTAATTTAATTGGATTGCATATTGTTCGTGATGGTAAGCCCAGGAACAAAAAAACACTTACTCATGAGAATATCTATGTAAATGAACTAAAAGATATAAGAGGTAAAATTTCAAATAAAAATATAATAGCTATAATCCATTTAGCCACCGACTATGGCTTGAATGACGAATCAAATGTTAAATTATGTAATTATGATTATCCCAAAACACTTCTTCAATTGTCTGAATCAATAGGTATAAAATATTTTATTAACGCAGATTCATTTTTCTCAGACTTACCTCAAAGCTACTCATATTTAAAACAATATAGATTATGGAAAAAATCATTTAGAGATTTCGCTATAACAAACTCAATTAATAAAAAAATATATTTTATAAATATGCGCATATTTCATATGTTTGGACCAAATGATTCACCTGGAAAGTTTGTGTTTGACATGCTTGAACAAATCAGAGCTAACAAATCAACAATTGATTTGACAGAATGTGATCAATTAAGAGACTTTGTATACATAGATGATGTAGTCACTGCATTTGAAACAGTTTTTCTAAAAAGATACAAAATAAAAGATTTTTACAAAAATTTTGATGTGGGTAGTGGAAAAAAACTAAGCATAAAATCTTTCTTATTAATTCTTAAAAGACATCTTAAATCTTCTTCTAATTTAAATTTTGGAGCTCTCCCTAAAAGAGAGGGAGAACATTATCTTGACTTTATACATGCAGATAATCAAGGCTTAAAACAGATCGGCTGGAAAAATGAAGATTTGGAGAAAAATATTATTACACTATTAAAATATCAATGAATATTTTGTATTAAAGTAAACCCAATATATTATATTGACAATGAAATATTGTAAAAACTGTCTTACCACATCTTTAAGGCCAAATTCTTCGTTTAACAAAGATGGAGTATGCATCTCATGTGAATATTCTTTAAAAATATCATCAGATAAAACTCATACTCATCTGGTAAGACTAAAAGAAAAGATAACTTCATTAAGAAAAGAAGCTAAGATGAAACTGAATAACTACGATTGCATGGTTGGAGTCAGCGGAGGCAAAGATAGTACAAGACAGGCTTTATGGGTTCGCGATAGATTAAAAATGAATCCACTCCTTGTATGTTGTGCATATCCTCCTTATCAAATGACAGACATAGGTGCTAAGAATCTAGATAATTTAGTGGAATTAGGTTTTGATATAATTGTTGCAACTCCATCACCAATTACAGCTGCAAAATTATCAAGGCAATCTTTTCTTGATTTTGGAAATGTGTGTAAGGCAAGTGAAATGTCCCTTTTCTCAACTGTTCCAAGGCTTGCAATTGAATTTGATATTAAGTTAATAATGTGGGGAGAAAATCCAGCACTTCAAGTTGGTGATTCTTCGGCAGAGGGAGTAGACCCTCTCGATGGTAATAATTTAAGAAATATAAATACATTGGTTGAAGGTGGGATGGACTGGATGAATTCAGCTATAGATAAAATCTATAAAAAAAATCACTATGCATACCCCTCATCAAAAGATTTTGCCAAAAAAAATATAAATATAATTTATTTGGGAGCAGCATGGGATGACTGGTCGAATGAACAAAATTCTGCTTTTGCAGCTTCTCATGGTCTTACATTAAGACCAAATGAAGAATCAATCACTGGTGATTTTTCTAATGCATCTATGTTAGATGAAGAATATACAAATATTAATATGATGATTAAATATTTTAAGTTTGGCTTTGGAAGAGCAACAGACCAAGTCAATGAGGAGATAAGAAAAAATAACATAACCCGTAATGAAGGAATCAAAATAGTAAAAAAATATGATGGAATATGCAGTGATAAAATAATAAGAAGTTATTGTAAATATATAAACATATCAGAACGTAAATTTTGGAAAATTACTAATGAATGGGTAAATAAAGATATTTTCAAGAAAACTTCTTCAAGACCAGTGCCATTGTTTCAAGTAGGTATTGATTATGATTAATATTTTAAATATTGGTTTTAATAATGCTGCTTCTATTAAGAATACTCTTGAAGAATTAGATTATCCTTGCAAGCTAATTTCAAAAAAATCTCAGCTAGAAAGTGGAATCTTGATTTTACCGGGCGTTGGATCTATTGGAAATTTCAAAAAAGATATGAATCAATCAGGTTGGCAAAAATGTATTGTAAATTATCATGAATCAGGTAACAAAATTATTGGTATATGCCTAGGTTTTCAAGTTTTAACTAAACATAGCATGGAAAGCAACGGAGTTGACTGCATTAATATTCTTAAAAAAAATATAAGAACAAAGTTTTATGATGAAAAATATAAAAACTCACATACATCATGGGAAAAATTTTCAATAAATAGAGATTTTCTTGAACGCAATGGTTGGAAATCTTCATTTAGAAGAAGTAAAAAAAAATCTTTGAGCGGAAGAGTTTTTTATAACCATGTTTTTGCTGTTGAACATAAAAGCAAATCATCTATTCAAATTAAAGAAAATAGTAATTTTGCTGGTTTCATTGTTAATAAGAACATTATTGGAATTCAATTCCACCCCGAGAAAAGTCAAAGCTTTGGAAAAGAGCTTTTTAGGTTCATATTATGAGAATAGGCTCGTCTATAATATTTTTTAATGGGGTTGCATATCAATCATATAATTGGAAGAGGTTTAGACCATTAGGGGCATTAAATAATGTCCTATGTTTTCTTGATGAATATGAGGTAGATGAAATATCTATCACAAGGCCAATTAGAGATAATGATAATTTTGATTCATTTAAATCAGATATTGAAGTTATTAAAAACTCTTTCTCAAATTCTCCTATTTCTTTTGGAGGAGGGATAAGAAATATAAATCATTTAGAGTGTCTTAATGGCTTACCCATAGAAAGATTTCATTTTTCTAATGCCTTTATTCATATGAATAAAAAACTAGTCGAAAAAGTAATTAATATGTTTGGAGGCCAGGCAGTTGTTGCAAGTCTGCCAATAAAAATTACAGACAATATTCCATATATTTTTGATGGCGTCTCTAGAAAATTTATAAAACTAGAAAAAAAAGTCTTAGATTTTATATATCATTATGCTGATGAAATCGTAGTGGTTGATGTTGAAAATGAGGGGCTAAATAACAGTTTTAATTTTAACTTGCTCGAACAAATTCAAATCCCATATGCAAAATCTATAATCACTGGTGGAGTTGGTCCGAAATGCATAAAAAAAGCAAAAAAAATGCAGCTTGCAAGTTGCTTGGTTGATAACAAAGTTCTTCATAAAGAGAACTATATGAAAAAAGAATTATGAAAACTTGTTTGAAATGTAACTATCCTCAAAACCATCCTTTTGGTATGTCTTTTGATAAATCTGGTATTTGTCTTGGATGTATCACTCATGATGAAAAGTACGAAATGGATTGGGATGATAAAAAAATTATTTTTCAAGAATTGGCTGAGGAGTATAAGAAAAAATCAAAATCTTTTTATGACTGCATAATCCCAGTAACTGGCGATGCAGAGGACTACCATGTAGTCAAAATTATAACCGATCTAGGCTTTAACCCATTAATTGTGGGCGTAAATGATTATTTTATGAATGATATAGGTTGGCATAATTTACATAATCTAATAACTCATTTTGATTTAGATTCGCTTTTATACAACCCTGATATAAAAATGTATAAGGAAATGGTTTCAACATCTCTTAGAAAATATAACCATGGAATGTGGCCTAGCCATGCACTAAGGTCTGCCTTTCCAGTCCATGTAGCAAAGCAAAGAAAAATTTCATTAATAGTGTATGGTCAAAATCAATCAATAGAACAAGTTGGAAAATTCTCACATTATGACGAAGTACAAGCTTCTCATTGGTCAAGAGTTGAGCATGATCTTTTTGGAATTAAGACTAAAGAAATGTGTGGGTCCGGAGGGCATGTCGATCCTAAAGATATAACTTTCTATAAATATCCCAAATTGAAAAATTTAGGTAGGGCTTCCCTCATAGGCGTTTATTTGAGTAATTACTTTCTTTGGGATCCACTTTCACAAAATTCTAAGGTCACAAATTATGGATTTCAAGGTGAATTGCAAAGCAGTACTTTTGATCCCTATGATCGAGCTGGAAGCTCAATGTATTATGGCTTCCATGATTTATCAAAATATATACGATGCGGGTATAGGAAAATTGATGATCATATTGCAAGAGAAATAAGACACAAAAGAATTAATTTAGATGACGGTATTAAGATTGCAAAAAGGTATTCTAATAATTTAGTTTATATAAAAGATTTTTTTGATTGGTTGGGGGTAAGTGAATCAGGTTATAAGTGGTTTGTTCAACATAGATTGTCCTCAGTAAAACATCTTATATCTGAAAAACCGGTTGTTTCAAAAAATAATAACGATTTACCTTTCGCAATAAAAAAACTTGTTAGAGGCAGTAAAAGAGCAAAATCACACTTTAAAAAATTTGCTAAGGGAATTTCTTTATAAATGTGTACAATTTATACTTATAATTATGTTTAATTTTTTGCTTTTGAGAACCTCAGAAATACAAGGAAAATATTATTAATAAACTACTTCAAATTATCTTTGGAGGACTTCTAAATTTTGAAGAATTTTTAGAGCTAAATGAATTTATAGTATCAAAATTTAATAATTCAGAATTAAATTTTAAGGATAATGGCTATGCTTATCAAACAATCAGAGTTTTAAAATATTTAGTTGAATCTTTTCATTATAATTCTTATAAAACTATTAAAAAAAATAATAATCAAGGTGTTTGTGTAAGCTTGCCTTACTTTAAAAAAGAATTTCCTGAAATACATAGAAAAAAAAATATATCTTCGATTAATTCTTTTAAATTAAATGTCTCGGAAATTATAACTATTTTATTAAAATTTTTTGTATACGTAATTTATTGTCTTTTTCTCCCTAAAAAGATTTCTTCACAAAGCTTTAGTGCAATTTTTGTTGGATATATCTATCATGAAAGATTAAACAAAATAAAAGATGTAGATATACATTTTTTTAATTATTCTTATGTTTATGATGTAGCAGCATTAATTTTTTTGTTAAAAAAGAACAAAGAAAAAGTTATTCATTTTCATGAATTTGTAAATTTTATTGATGCATCAAATTCAATTAAAACAAATTTTTTATACTTAAATAATCAGATAGCAGAAGAATATGCTAAAAAAAATATAACTGTTTACGAGGCTGACAAATATCTGTGCAATAATTTTTTTCCATACTCAAATAAAGGTAAAGAAATAAAATCTATAGGTTTTTACTCAGAAGGTTATTATGCTAGGGATTTTAGTTTTGTTAAGAAAGAAACTATCTTGAGGGCACGTAAAATAGAAGATAAATTACATAAATTTTTATATGCTTATGCAAAAGAAAATCCAGATTTAAATTTTATTATTTTTCCACATTATCATAGAGGAGTTGAAAGCAAAGCTAAGGCAATAGATAAATATAAAGATATCTTAAAATTAAAAAATGTTCAGCTTAATCCAGACACCAAGCATTCTTCTGAGACTTTCTGTGAGATAGATCTTGGAATAGTAATTAGATCAAATATCTTTTGGGACAGATTATTTGAAGGATGTAAAACAATAATGATTTCACCTTTTTATTATACAAAAATTTTAGAAGAGGAATTTCTTCAAAGACACATATTAGATATAGATGATAAAAATTTTACAACGTCTATTAGTTCTCTTATTAAAGATGGATTGTATGAATATTGATATAGAATAAAGACATGACTAGCTCTGACAATCAAATAGACTTGCTTGGATATAAACTTATATCAAATAAAGCATATCTTAGTAGCATTATTTTAAAATCTCTAAGAAAAAAGAAAAATATTATTATAAACACCATAAATGTTCATTCATATGTAGTGCAAAAAAAAGATAGTGATTTTAAAGACGCACTTCAAAAATCTAATTATTTAATACCTGACGGCTCGGGCATGGTCTTTGCTGCAAATATTCTTAAAAGAAAAAATATCAAAAGAATAACCGGCTATGATTTATTTTTAGAAATCATAGCAAAAATTAACGAATTTGATGTTAAAAATAAAAAGGTTATGTTTCTAGGTGCTACCGATGCCACTCTAAAGCAAATCAAGGAAAGATTAATAAAAGAGTATCCAAATATTAAATTTTCTTCATTATCTCCTCCTTTTAAATCTAAATTTTCTAATTCTGATATCAAAAATTTTATAGAAAGCATCAATAATGAAAGTCCTAATGTAGTTTTTGTAGGATTGACCGCACCAAAACAAGAAATTTTAATTAATGCAATATGTCAAGATATTAAAGTTGATATTATTTCAGGCATAGGCGCTGTCTTTGATTTTTACTCTGGAACTATAAAAAGACCACATAATTTTTTTATAAAATTAAATATAGAATTCATTGGCAGATTCATTCAAAACCCGATAAAAATGTATAAAAGAGTTTTTATTTCAATTCCTATTTTTATCATAGAAGTATTTGTTCTTAAGATTAAAAATATAATAAGGTCTTAGAGGTGGAAGATGCTTTCTATGATTAAATCTAATTTAAGTATCTTTAATTCTTTTAGTATATATACATTATCAAATATTGTGATTGCGGCCTCTACCTTTGCAATTATACCTTTCATGACAAGATATCTTGATGTAGAGTCCCTAGGTTACATTTTCTTATTTCAAACACTGCTGTCAATTTTTTTCATATTCATAAGCCTGGGTGCGCAATCAATTATTCAAATAGAATATTACAAATCTTTTAACAATGTCAGATCATATATATCTTCATCCATAATGAACTCATTTATTTGTTTCATAATTTTATGCATATTTATTTTCTTTAATACTAATTTGTTTAAAGTTTTTTTTAATGAAGAACATTTCGTTGTATTTATTGCATCTTTATTGTGCTTTTTATTATTTTTTCAAAACTTAATACAGGGTTTGTTACAAGTCATGCAGGCTGCAAAATATTATGCATTTCTTGCAATAGGAACTGCTATTATTTCAGCGGTTTTCTCAGTTTTATATTTAATCTATATCGATACTCACTGGTATTCAAGAATATGGGGTATTTTTACAGGATTCATCTTTAGTTCGATAGTTTGCATAATTTTCTTAGCTAATTTTAAACTAAAATTACCCACAATAGAGGGTATGAAACATATGTTATTAGTGGGTTATCCGGTTATTTTTCATTCAATTTCTATGCTAATGATAAATCAAACTGATAAAATTCTTATTGCCACATTATTAAATCAATCTGCAGTAGGAGCATTTGGAGTTCCAGCTCAACTTGCATCTGCAATAAGTGTAATCGGCAGCGGTATGGCTATGGCATATGCTCCAAAGCTTTATAGTGCATTATCATCCAAAGATAGCAAGGAATTAAAAAGCCTTTGGAGAATAAGAAACATGATAATGCTCGCATTATCACTAATTGGAATTGGAATTGGTATTACTTTGTTTTTTTTCAAAAGTTTAATACTAGGTAATAATTTTATTTTTTACTTAGATGTGTTTTTTATTCTTATAACTTCATACGTATTATTTGGGTTTTATCATCTATTTTCACCGTATTACTATTTTTATAAAAAAACCAAGACGCTTTCTTTAATAACATCATTGATTGCTATATTGAATATAGTTTTTACATATTTTCTTATACCAATATTTGGTATATTGGGCGCAGCTCTTGGAACATTGATGTCATATTTTCTTGGATTAATTATTGCTATAATCTACACTAATATAATTATAAAAAATAATATCTAGTATGAACTCTACTAAATCTGAAATTTTTTCAAAAGATGACATTTTGCGCGACGTTAGAAAAAATGGCTATTCTTTGATAAAAAATTTTTGGACAGAAGACATGTGTTCAGTTGGAAGAAATGAAATTGAATCAATAATAGAAGACTATCCTAATGTAATTTCCAAACACTCATCTGATAGTAGAATTTTTGGTATTGAGCACTTATCTGAATTTATAAGTAAAAATTTTTATAAAAATATATTTATAAATGATATTTTAAAAGACCTATATGTTACTAATAAAGAAATAAAAGGAACTTTACTGGCTCAAAAAGTTGAAGGTATACCGGGAAATAAGGGCTCTGCAGGACATTGGCACAGAGACTCATTACCAAAACAATTTAAGGCGTTCTTATACCTATCAGATGTTGATTCAGAATCTGGACCATTTCAATTTTTTAAAGGCTCAAATTCTAACTTAAATAAAATTGTTTCATGCATCAGAAGGGGGAGAAATTGGAACAGCTTAAACTACGATACAGATGGCGATCTAAGGAAATCTAATGTTAATTATGATAATAAAATTTCAGTCATATGCAAGAAGGGAACCCTTCTAATTGCTGACACTACTCTTATTCACAGAGGGAAACCGGGACTTTTGAAAGATAGGTTTTCTTTGACTTATTATGCCTTCAAGAAATCTGTACCGCCTCACATACAACAACTAACTGACAAATCAGCTGAAGCGTCTATTTAAAAGAAATATTTTATAGCTAAAAATTAAATGGATTACTACATTACAAAAAAAAAGAAGTTTAAAATTATTTCTTATGAATTTAACAAGGTTTTAAAAAATGATAAATTCATACTTTTAGATGGAGGCGCTGCAGGTGGAATAAGCGAGCCATTTAACTCTTCATCAGAGAATATTCAGTCCGTCAGATTTGAACCGAGAGGAAAGGATGAGGTTGAATTATCTAGTGATGATATATTTATTGACGGCGGCCTATGGGATTCTGATTGCGTAAAAACTCTTCATATTGGAAAAGAATCAGATGCGGCGTCAATATGCGAACCAAATAAAGATTTCTTAAAAAGATTTGATGATAGATATGGCTATGAAGCAAGAAAACCTGAAAAAAAAATCGATGTTAAACTTCGAAGTATCGATTCATGCGTTTCAAATAATGAAATGCCTTTGCCTAACTTTATAAAGCTTGATATCCATTCGGCTGAGTTACCTGCACTTAACGGTGCTTCAAAGAGTCTTGATAATTGTGTCGGACTTCTAATCGAAACATGGAATAGTGAGGTTCATAAATCTCAAGGACTTCATCATGAAGTAGAAAAATTTTTAATAGATGCTGGCTATGAAGTATTTGATAATATTTGTGGAGCTCGTTGGAAACATAAATTTAATGAAGAGGTATGCGATTCTGATAATGGCCAATATATTGGCTCAGAAATATTATTTATCAAAAAGAATGTTCCCAAAGACTTGCTTATAAAAAAAGCTTTTTGTTTGTCTTTATTTAAATTTGGCAATGAGGCTAAAAATACACTTAATCATCTTCAAAGTAATGTTGGCATAGAGCTTATCCAAGCAATTACAAAACAACAAAATAAAAATGATAAATCATTCATGCTTAAATTGAAAAAAATTTATAGAACAATCAAAAAATATATTTAGAAAAAGTACAGTTAATATATGAAAGAAATATCAGATAGTTACAAAAGACAAATTGCAGAAGAAAAGATAATGGAAATACCTTCAAGTATTAGCAACCCTCAATCAATTGATTCGTGGAGGCACTATAGAATTTTACATGAATTATCTCAGATTATTAATTTTATGCCGGATGCTAAATGGATGACTATTGGAGATGGACGATACGCATCAGATGCAGCATATTTAGAAAAAAAGGGTGTTGATGTTTTGGCTACCAGCTTGACAGATGAAAAGTTAGCTATTTCAAAAAAAATGGGCTACATCAAAAATTATAGAGCAGAAAATGCAGAAAAAATTTCTTTAGATGATAATTCTATAGATTTTGTCCTATGCAAGGAGGCATATCATCACTTGCCAAGACCTCCAATCGGTTTATATGAAATGTTAAGAGTTAGTAAGGAAGCCCTAATAATTATTGAACCAATTGAGGGCACAAGAATATTTAATAAAATAAAACAGTTAATAAAATTACTAATTCGTCGAGAAAAAGATATTCAATTTGAGGTAAGCGGGAATTTTTTATATAAAGTAGATTTAAAAGAACTTGATAAACTTTTGCATGCAATGGGTAAAAAAAGATACAGCTACAAAGGCATCAATGATTTTTACCACTCAGGGTTTGGAAAATTCGAAATTAATTCAATAAATTTACAAAGTTTTATTACAAAATTAGCTATTAATGTTCAAAATATTTTATCAAAACTTCGTTTGTATACTCCTGGCCTGGCCAGTATTGTGATTTTCAAAGATGAGCCCAGCCCTAAGTTGATTAAAGCATTGAGCTCAGCAGGATATACAAATATTAAGCTTAAAAAAAACCCATACACTTGAAAGAGTAACTCATGGAAAAAGTTGAAAATCTAATATTGGGTGCGGGCATTTCTGGAATATCCGCATCTTTTCATATTGGACATGATAAATGCTTGCTTCTTGAAAAGAATAATTACTCTCTTGGAATTCTTCAATCTGAAAATATTAATGGATTCACCTGGGATCAGGGACCGCATGTTTCATTTACTAAACATGATTATGTTAAAAATCTTTTTGCAAAAAATACAGACAATGAATTTTATGAACATGAAGTCTCTCCATCAAGCTACTATAATGGCCTATGGATAGATCATCCTGTTCAATCTAATTTATATCAGTTGCCTGATGATATAAAGAAGAAATGTGTAGATTCTTTTTTACATCAAAGAACATTTAATGAAAGTGATGTCAAACTAGACAATTATAGCGATTGGTTAAAATTTTCATTAGGTGATGAAATCACTGAGAGATTTGTTTCGGCCTATACAAGAAAGTATTGGACAGTTGACCCGGTAAATTTAACCACTGATTGGATTGGCCCGCGAGTTCATATTCCTGATACTGATGAATTCTTAAGTGGCGCATCTAAAAAGCAAAAAAAGAGTTCTCACTATATAACTAAAGTCAGATATCCTATCCAAGGAGGTTATCAGTCATTCGTAGAGCTAATGACAAAAGGAGCAAACGTATATAAGAATCATAATATTGTTAACATAGATCTAAAAAATAAGATTGTAAAATGTAAAAATGGAAAAGAGTTTGGGTATAAGAAACTTATATCCACAATCCCATTACCAGTTTTTGTAAGTTTAATAGACTCGTTAAAAGAAGATATTAAGATTGCAGCTAGTAAGCTTTCCTGCAGCAAATTACTGTTGGTGAATGTTGAAATACCTCATAAAATTAGCAATAAAGAACATTGGTTATATGTATATGATGAGGACAAATATACAACAAGAATTACCATTATGGATAATTTATCTGAATATAACTCTCCAAAAGACACTACTGCAGCTCAGGTAGAGGTCTATTTTTCAGAAAATTTACCCTCTAAAGATGAGTGTGAGAAAATTTCTAAAAAAGTAATATCTGAGCTATTTGAAATGAAAATTATAAAAAATGATTTTTTGATTGACGATATAAATTATCATAATAGATGTCTAGAATATGCCCATGTTATCTTCAATCATGATAGAAGACCTTCGTTAGAGATAATATTGGATGCATTAACCGAATATGGTTATG
>MDTG01147990.1_pt1 | contig 27085 bp, 27 predicted proteins | sample 811421 | NCBI WGS metagenome assembly MDTG01 (sample SAMN05326645, study PRJNA326480) | marine metagenome | isolation source: seawater | place: Pacific Ocean: South East | collected 2011
AATCACGCCTCCTTCGTGAAGGATCAGGTCCCGCTCCCAGGGCGCAACATTGGATTCCGCTTCCGATTGGACTTTTGAATCTGTAAATATCAGAGCCTTGGACGGTCAATATCTCGGCCGCCCAAGGCACTCTCACTTAGGGATGAAAAGTATCACTTTGGTACACCCTAGGCCCTCATTTTCTTATTAACCATCGCCTCTGCACTTATTGGTGTAATCACCTAACGGATTCACAAAATCGCTTTCCGGTTACTGTCCTTTCAGAGTTTTTAGGTGCTAGCGTCGTCGCCTTTCTCATAAACCTGGTCAAACCTAGGCTAGGACAACGCAAACCAGCGCAATCGCTCTGTCTCGTTGGGCAGCTTGCGCATTATCTGGGGCGTTTTAGGCCTCGTGGCCGTCAGCTCTCGCTCGGCCTCAACCAGCAGTTCGCTCAGCTCACAAGGTGCCGGCCTCGCCCCCGCCGGTGGCTCCAATTGATCGAAGCACAGTCCCTCCAAACTCACGGGCAACGACCTGGCTTCACTATGGAATCGCCACACGCCACTCGTCATGTCAAAGCGGTAATAAGGCAACAGGCGCCAAGCATGCTTGGCCACTAATTCAATTGCGCCCAACAGGTAATCAAACTCTGCCTCGCTGATGAAGTAATTAAAATTAAGACGCACCCAGCCCGGCCGCAGGATCGCATTACCCGCCGCTATCTGCGATTGGAGCGCGCGGCTGTACTTCATATCCATGCCCAGCAGCGAGTGGCCATATGGACCGGCGCAGGAGCAACCGCCCCGTGCCTGGATACCAAACAGATCATTCAATAGCGACACTATGAAGCCGTAGTGCAAATCTTTATCGTCTCGTTTGAATCGCAAGGACAGAATCGACAGTCGCGGCACATCAGTTGGGCCAAGCATCTCAAGGTTCTCGCACTGCGAAAGCCTGGCAATCGCCCGGTAGATAAATGCATGCTCTCGGCGTGCGATCTCTTGCAACCCCACGTCCTGCTGTAGTTTAAATACCAAACCAGCACGGATGGATTCCACAATACCCGGCGTGCCGCCCTCTTCTCGACGCTCAGCGTCGGAAACATATTGGTGATCCTCTGGGGTAACGTAGGTAACGGTGCCGCCGCCCACAGAAGCCGGTATAGGGTTTTTGAGCAAGTGGTCCTTGACGATCAACACCCCCGGGGTGCCCGGACCACCGATGAACTTGTGCGGCGAGATAAACACTGCATCAAGTGCAGGGTGACCATTCATATCAATGCCGGTGTAAGGCGCAGCGGCTGCATAGTCAAAGAACGCCAGTGCACCATGGCGCTTCAAAATTGAGATAACCCCCAGCACATCGGTCTTTAATCCGGTGACATTCGACGCGGCAGAGAAACTGCCGATGCGTAGCGGCCGGTCGATGTACTTCTCAAGGGCATCCTCTAGCGCAGCGAGGTCGAGTTGACCTTTGCCATCCAGAGGAATGACCACCACATCGGCGATGCTCTCGCGCCAGGGTAACTCGTTGGAGTGGTGCTCATAGGGGCCAATTAAAACAGCCGGGCGCTGCCCCACAGGAATGACGCCGTCCAAGTCAAAATCATCCGAGAGACTTTTGGGCAGGCGCAGGTTCAGCATGTCAATCAACTTGTTCATCGCCGCCGTGGCCCCAGACCCGCAGAAGATCACTTTGTCTTCGTGGGTACCGTTAACCGCCTGCCGGATAATCTCGCGGGCCTGCTCACGAAGCAGGGTAGTCTGGGCGCCAGTAAAGGAGGTTTCGGTGTGAGTGTTAGCGTAGTAGGGCAACACTTCATTGCGAATAAAATCTTCGATAAAAGACAGCGAGCGCCCCGAGGCAGTGTAATCCGCATAGATCAGGGGCCGAACGCCAAAAGGCGTCTCAATAGCGGCGTGATCACCAATAATGGAATCGCGGATTTTCTGGATAAGATTCGACAGAGTTCTGTGTGCGCGTCTTGAATTAGCTTAATGCAATGATAGTTCTGACGCTGCCAAACATTGTTCCCCTTTGTCGTTGCCTTAGGGTATATAATGGAACGTTGTTTCGTTTTACTATTCTTAAAGCGCTTTTTGTACCATTTAGGGTCTGTTTATGGACAAGACTGACCGCAGCTTGCTATCCCACATGCAAGGCGACGCCTCCCTGTCTGTAGGAGAACTCGCTAATCGGATCGGCATCTCTAAGTCTGCCTGCTGGCGCCGCATCCAGAAACTCGAAGTAGACGGCACCATCCGAAAGCAAGTCACCCTAATCGACCCAGCAGCACTTGGGGTCCCACTCACTGTATTCATTTCTGTGCGCACCAACCAGCACAACCAGCAGTGGGCTGAAAACTTTAAATCTGTTGTAGAAGACATCCCTGGGGTTCTCGAGGTGTACCGTATGGGTGGCGAGATCGACTACTTGATCAAAGCCGCTGTAGAAGACATGCCCGGCTACGACAGGCTGTACCAGAAGCTGATAAGGGCCGATCTCTTTGATGTGAGCGCAAGCTTTGTGATGGAGGAGCTCAAACAGACCACCGAGCTACCCATACCCCTGAAATAACTGGCTCGGGGCTATACTTGCATCAGCGTTTGAGTGAGCCCTGTAGATCTCTGCTTAACACAGACCCGCAGCTCGCATCTGCCTTGGCCACCAAATCGTTGGATCTCTATGTTACCTGGCTTCCCGTTTTCTACCCCGCGCACTGCCTTGCGTTTCTGGCTCTGCATGACAATGCGACAAATGATCGGCTCTGCAGACTCGTCACCAGATATTTATAAAACCATCCAGACTATCAGCCGGCCGGGCGGTCACCTCAAATGCTGATCAAGAAACGCCAATAGCGCCTCGTAGAGTTCCAGCCGGGTCTGTATATTTCCTGCACCATGCCCACTGTCATCTATTTTCAACCAGTCGGGATTCGTTCCAGCATCTCGCAAGGCTTCACGCATAGCATAAGCATGATCAATGGGCGCGCGATTATCATCTTCGCCATGAATCAGCATTGAGGCAGCAGTGATTTTTGAAGCATGTGTAACGGGGCTAAAGTCCGCCAGCATATCCTCATCGCGACCTACAGCGCGCTCGAGATATCCCACTCCTCCCCAGGAATCTGGAATATCCCCCGCGCGGTAAAGCAGTGCCAGGTCATATACGCCTACGTAACCAATCACACACCGCAACATTGCAGGCTCTCTAGCGGCAAGCATATAAGAAGCATAGGCACCATAGCTTCCCCCAAAAGCACAGACACGCCGCTCATCGATACCTCGATGTGCCATCGCCCAACGCGTTGCGGCAGCGATATCCTCAATCATTTGACCGCCCCACTCTTTATGGCCGGCATCCTCAAATTTTTTGCCAAGCCCACCGCTACCGCGAAAGTTAATTTGCAGGACCGCATAGCCCCGGCTGGCCAATAACTGAGTCTCATAATTGAAAGACCACTGATCGAACACGCCATGAGGTCCACCATGAGGATTCACTATAAGAGGCGCGGGCCCATCTCCATCGGGTAAGGTCAAGCGAACTGGGATCGAGAACCCGTCTTGGGTGGGCACCTCAGCAATCTGCATGGGCCGCAAAATACTTGGATCCATCCAAGAGCGATTCGCCCAAAAAAAATCCGCCCTGCCTGTCTCAGCGTCGAATATAAATATGCTCCCAGGGTCGACATCACTGCTAGCTCTCAAAATGATTTGCTTACCGTCTCGAGATTGGCTCATAACAGTGAGCGTTTGGTCCGAGTAGGCTTTGACTAATGATCGATGAAGACGTTGATAGCTGGTCTCTACCTCTGCATAGTGGTATCGAGCTTTTCCTCTGCGCGATGACGCGATAACAATTTCACCAGTTTCGGGGTCCGACAGCCACTCAGAAACGTCTGCGTCGAGTCCGGTGAAAAGTGTCCGAAGTGTTTTTTTGTTAAGGTCGAAGCGAAAAATATTTTTATAGCCGTCGTCCCCAGCCGGTCCGCGAAGAAATAAGGCATCACCTGCATCATTCAGACCAACCACCGTCAGCCCGTCATTTAAATCAAAGGCTTCGCTGAGTAATTGCCATTCCGAATTCTTATCGTGACGATAAGCGGATTGGGTTAGGCCGTCTGAGGTTTCGTAGGTGACAAAACGCACATTCCCCGAGCTGTCCGTATGGGGTCTTGCTTGATTGAAACGTAGGCGCTCGACCGTTTCCTGTTTCCCTGAATACACATGCAGTTTCGAGACGGTCGGTGGTTTTTTTCCGTCAAGCGCGTAGCGTCCCAGTCCCGTTTGAGACAACGGAAATTTAATTACAAGAACGTGGTTCTCGTCATCATGCAAGGCGTCCAGCAGATATACAAATGCCCGTTCGCTATCTCGACTACCCTTTATACGAGATCCATATCTTTGATTCGAGGCGCGAAACCCGGCCAATCTATCTATATCTGAGCCATCGAAGTTGACGGCATAGAGCTCACCTGCGGACGACCGCTGATCACTACCCGACAATTGCTCCGCATAAGAAAAAACAATCCTGTCGTCACTTACCCAGCTAAAACTGTGAATGGCATCGGATGCTTCTGGTTGCAAGCCACCAACGATTGCTTTTGTTTCCCGATCCATGACAATTAACGCGATTTTACCGTCCAACTGTGCTCTGGCAGCAATTCGATTTCCCGACGGCGAAAGCGCGACATCGAGGTAGTCGCTGTCTTTGATGAAATACTCTATCGGGAGCGGCCCAGCCTCAACAAGTACAGCAAAAGAGAGCGCTACAAATGCGGTGATGTGGCTCAAGCAGATTCTCATCAGCGGTTTCTCAAACATGTATATGAATCCTATAAAACTCTCTGCTAAATATCATGGGCTGACAATGCCTGGATTGCTGGCACGATTTCCCTCACGGAGAATCACCTCGTCGCCACAGCGGCCCAGCAAACAGACCACTAATTCACCAGCCTTTGAGTTATTGTACCAAGCACACTCCTCGAAGGGCTTGAGACCACCCACGCTCGTGTTCTTGGGGCCAATCGGCTTTGACATGGCAGAGGTCGTCGGTTCGAATCCGCCTGATCGTAACAAAGTATGGCTCGATTCCTACCGTTAGCCTCTTTCAATTCGATTGGCCACGCTTACGAGATACGTGGCTTCCGTCCTCACCACATCATCGCGCTGTAAATAAAACGGCTGACCCCGATATTCAGCGGCTTAAAAAGCACACCGGCTTCTGTGCCCGTGAGAATAAATGAGCTCTCGCGAATGGTGTCACCGAGCAGGAGTGGCACGGGGTGGCTACCCTTCTGATAGGGCATCGCACCATCTTCAAGGGCTTTGGCAATGATCGCCTCCATCGAGACAATCATCTCGCTCAAATCGAACTGCTGCCGAAGTTGGTAGTTAACATATAGGGCCACCGACACCCCGCGATAAAACTCCGGGCCCTGAGCAACCACAGCCAGATAACCCGAAGGCAAACAGCCAGCGCAGCCCTTCCCCGCCGCGAACCCGATCCGGCCCAAAGGCTCGCCAAGATCGATTTTTTTCATCAGCGTAACCCGATCGGTGAAATCATTGCACAGAACCCAGCCGAGTGTGGGTAGCGCTTCTCCCAATCTGATATCTGAGAATGGAAAGGCGCAGACTTCAACCTCAAAATCCAGGCGCGGGAGGTCATCATAGGCATATCGGCAAACCGAAACGCACGGTCAAATTCTGGGAGAACTAAAGCAAGCGGCTCGTTAGGAACCGAAAAGAAAGACGCACCAACTCTTGTCACGAATCATTTGAGAGATAATCGGTATTCACATCAACGACTCTGAAAGGACTTAAGTAGTGATTGCCCAAAATTCTCTCTATTTTTGTGAGCTCTGAGTAAGAAAATATCTTCCAGTTGGTGTTTTCATTTTGGAATGCATCGCTCTTGCGCTTGAAGTTGCGAATCTGAGCGGTCAATGAAAGTCTAGGATGATTCGCTGCAACAGATCGATGCAACATTAGAGTACTGAAAACTATAACGTCCCCACTATGCAGATCACTTTTCAGCGTCTCAAATTGATCAGGCAACTCAGTTGGTACTCTATTTCTGTGAGGTATGTGCCCCCATTTATGTGATTGGAGCATGAGTTCTATTTGCCCCTGAATATTGTCCTTTTGAAGGAGGGGAGTCCAAATCTGAAGATTAGAAATGCTCGCACCAGACCAAACCTCCTGATGCCAATCTTTGAACAAATAATTTTTGTGCGGTGAGTCCTTGGAAGGTAGGTTTAAATTCAGCGACGGCGCATCCAGATACGATAAGTCTTTGCCCATTAGGCCATCAAAAACATCGTAAAGCTTCGGCTCCTTAAGTAGCTTTTCTACTAGCCCCTTATAAGATAGCCAATCCCATATTGGCCGCTGGAATTCAAATTCCGGTACGGACAAATTGGTCGCTTTTTTACAAAACAGTTCGTAGGTTTCTTCGGGTGTACAAGAGGTTTCGCTGTGCGCCGGTCCAGAGAGACAGTTGAAGATCTCTAAATGTATTTCGCCAAGTAATTCGTGATCAATCGCATTTCTAATGACCAAGAAACCATCTTCTGAGAACGAACCGTACATAGTGTTTTACTCTATCGCGAGAGGCCGTCAGGCCAGTATTACAAGATTACGCGGACCAGAACTTGCAGGGATCGTTGAGCCCATCTTTCAATTTGTTACGTCCGCCAGTACGCAATTGCATTAAGGAAAGGGCGACTCCGACCCTCCGTCATTCCTAGTTTACCTAACCATTAATCTTTTTAATTTTTGAATTTCGATAAAAGTCCAGCCAATCAGCGCTCCCTTGATCGATCGTTTTGGCGCCAGAGAAAATATCTCGCTCCAACGCACATGACCTCAAGAATTCTGGTCCAATCCCAATCTCGCCCTCGATTGCGAAAAAAAATTGGGTATCAAACATATTCTGACAAAGCTTTTCGAAGTGCGGCCTTGCTTTTGGCAATTGGTGAATTGAGCTAAAAAAAATTGATTCGAACCTAAACTCTTCATGCAACCACTGAGTGGTAAGCAGCCGGTCACTTAATATCGGCTCTGGGATAACGATTTCTATCTTTTTATTACATCGCTGCGCAAAGCTGTTCATTATCATGTTTTGCGCATTGCTTGGGATTAAAAATGGGCCCATCGCAATGTCCGTAGTCACGCTAGCGACTGTCACTTTCGCAACTCTCTAAAACCCAGGTCTTAAAAAAATCGGAATTCTTCTGATACAGCGGGTCACTCCTGCTCTGGAATCTAAAACTCACAGCCACTCTAGCTAACACAGAATTGAACTCCACGTTCCCATGAATGACAAAGGGATTAAAAATAAGCGCCTCTCCAAATTCAAGCTTCGGCACCTGCTGATTTAGCACGGAATTAAACATATATGGGCTATTTACTGTTCCACGGTCATGCTCTTTTTGCATGACGCCGAAGGACTCTTTGTCGGTAATGTAAAACATTCCTCCGTCATCGAGGAGATCGTGCAGTGGCAGCCAAATGGCATATGTTGATGGCGATATACCTGACATTAACTCGTAATGGGGCCACTGATGACGTTGATTGGCACCGGGCAGATTCATTATCACGTTGGCGCGCCGTTGCAAAAAAATCTCATTACCACACAGCGCGCAAATGTGCTCGGAAAATGCTTCCGCAAGCATGCCTGAGGCTTCTGTGAAGCTAAGTAGCTGCAGCATAATCTCATTTAATTCAGCGTTCGAAGTGGATACCAACCTATATCGAAGCTGATCTATAGACTTAGCTTTAGTTTCTATGAGTAGCTGATCACGGAATCTCTCAAGCTTTTTGTGACAACGAGGCCTGATGACAGCGTATCCAGCGCCAAACAACAATTCATCCGGCAACTGTTCAGGGTGTACTGGCATTGGAGACTTCCATCGCGCCAGTCACAGCAGGATTTGGAAAACTTCGATGAACTTGATCTATTTCCATTAGCACGTCTTCGCTGAGCTCGGTACGACTCGCAGTTCTTGCTTCGAGATATTGACTTAGTGTTCTTGCCCCAAAAATTACTGCGGCGCAATAGGGACGTGACAGAACAAACCCAATGGCCAATTCCACTAAGGACATTTTATTTCGGACCGCAATTTCAGAGTACTTAGCGACCGCTTCTTCTACACGACGGTTCTGGTACCTTCCCGCAGGTCCCGGCCACATTGTGTATCTTGAACCATCAGGTTTTGCGCCATCAAGATATTTTCCGGTGAGCCGACCACCTGCCAGCGGGGCATACGCAAGTATTGGACATTGTTCTCTGACAGCAATCTCTGCCAATCCAATATCGATTGTGCGGTTCAATAGGTTGTACTGGTTTTGAGCATAGGCAATTCCCGGACCGCCTGCCTGACAGCTAAGATTTAAGAATTTGGATAGCCCCCAAGGGGTTTCATTGGAAATCCCAATGTGTCGGACCAGACCAGCCGCCACCATACTTCCAAGGGTCTCAAGAATCTCTTCGAAGGGAGTCCAATATGCCCGTGCAGACACCTCAATATCCAGCTCATCGCCCAATGGCACCGTCCGCTCAGGCCAATGTAGCTGCAGTAAATCGATGTAATCTAGGTCAAGTCGTAAAAGGCTGTCATGAACTGCCGAGGATATGTTCTCGCAATCGTATTTCAGCGTTTCTCCGCCTGACCTTATCCAATTCAAGCGAGTCGCGCCCATTCCCTGTGGATTGCAGGACGCAACTTTCGTAGCAACAACGACATTCTGTCTACATTTCCTCGATTTGATGAATCTGCCGATAATTCGCTCAGACTCGCCATGAGTTTCAGCACTTGGGTAAATGGGGTACATTTCGGCGGTGTCTATTAACACGGGCTCCGCCGAGTCAATTGCCGCATCAAGAATTTCGAATGCTGATCGGTCGGAAGTTTGAGAGCCAAAAGTCATCGTACCCAGCCCCAATTTTCCGAAAAGCGGCTGCGGAAGCGACGGAAAAGGCGGTCCCTGAGACATTACTGCCACTTATTGTGGACGTCAGCCCTAATCCATTGATCATAAATTGATTTAATTTTGGGCATCAGGTCACATATATCCTGCACTTCAGAAGCTTTAATATTCTCGCTGACTTGATCTGCATTGATGGCACCGGGGATAACGACACTGATCTCGTCGTGCATCAGAATCCACTTTAGGGCAAGCTGAGGCAACGTCACTCCCGCGGGCAGAATTTTACGTAGCTCTTCGACAGCAGCAAGACCTGCCTCGTAGGGCACTCCAGAAAAAGTGTCCCCAATGTCAAATGCGCTTCCGTCCCGGTTGTAGTTTCTATGGTCATTTTCAGGGAACACTGTCTTTAGGGAAAAGTTCCCACACAATAAACCACTCGCCACTGGCCCTCGAGCGATCAAGGCAACGCCAGCTTCGCGCGCCAACTTGAAAAACCACTCTGCGGGTTGTTGCCTGAAAATATTAAAAACAAACTGGATGCTCTTCACTCGGGGGTTCTTTAATGCCTCAACCGCCTCGCTTAGGTGATAAACGCTTACCCCATAATGCCGAACCTTACCCTTATCGACTAGGTCATCTAACACAGAAAACGTGCCCTGCTGCTGTAAAGCCTCTACCGGAGGACAGTGGAGCTGTAACAAATCGATAGCCTCGACTCCAAGGTTTAGGAGAGAGCGATCTACGAACTCCTCCATAGGCTCGTGTTTGAACCCTCTCTTGTAATCAGTGCCCCTAATTCGACGACCTAACTTAGTGGTAACGAAAAGCTCCTCTTCACGAGACTTCAGCAAGTCACGAAGGAATCTCTCACTACGCCCGTCTCCATAGGTGTCTGAGGTATCAAAGAAATTGACGCCTTGATCAACCGCCGATTTTAGAAGGCGTTCGGCATCCCAATCAGACACGTCCCCCCAACACCAGCCAATTTGCCAACATCCTAAACCAACCTCGCTGACCTTCCATCCGAGATCTGAAAATTCTCGATACTTCATTGCCGGGCTCGTTGTTGTACTACTTGCTGCTGTTCTTTCGCACGCTTGATTGTCTCGAGCCGTTCGTGGGTCGATTTAGCAGGGGGATCATAAACGTCAAAAACATTCATAATACTCTGAACGAAATCCCGACCAATCTCGGTCAGTTGTATTCTGTTGAGCTGTATTTCCACAAGTCCATCGTCCTCAAACGGCCTCAGTAACTCCATTTCGTTTGAAAAATATGTCTTGAAATCAATACCATAATTCTTATGGAAGTTTTCAAAGTCTAAACAGAAGTAACTACGGATTTGTTGGGTAGCGTGCTGCCGAATCTTGTCATCATCTGATAGCTTCATGCCCCGAAAAATGGCAAAGTCGCCACCGGCAATGCATTTCTGGTAAGTGGGAATATCGTAAAAATTCTGAAAATAGTAGTCTTGCCCCAAGTTGGACATCGAAGAGCTGCCCACCGCCAGGAAATTCACTCGCCCGCCAGGTTGATGCCCAGATGCGCCATAGTGAGCTTCTCCAGCTTCGAAGGCTTTGGTCATGGGGCTTCCCGGCAGAGAATAACACTCGAACCCGGTGCGTATGTATCCAGCGCCTCTCAGCTTTTCGTGGATCAATGCCAGAAGCTGTTTCCTTTCGAAAAAATCGGGCAAGGGGCCCTCAGCCAGCATTCTCATTTGGTACTTTGCGACCCAAGGTTTGTATGCCATCAAGGAAAGCTGAACTAGCGTGGGTTTCAGTGCAATGATGCCGTCACATGTTGCGCTCATTGTCTCGATCGTCTGTCCGGGCTGACCGATCAAAAGATCGAAAGCTATCTCTTCATAACAGTCACGAACCCGATCTGTGAGAATGGATTCAAACACCTCGAATGGCTGAACCCTGTTCACTCGCCGCTGCACCTCCGGGTCTAAATCCTGCATCCCAAAGGAAATTCTATTGGCTCCGCAGACCTCATGGTTGAAAATCAATCGGTCCTCGTCTACACGTCTGGGGTCGCTTTCTATCGTAAAGAATTCAACCGAGGACCAGTCAAAGAGCCCGCGCAACTTTGTTACCAATACTTCAAGGTCCGCCCTACTCAGTATTGTCGGAGACCCGCCTCCAAAAAAAACAGTTCCAACATTCAATTCGATCTGATTTTCTTCCAGAAATTTGAATAGGAGGTCTATCTCCAAGTGTAAATGCTCGAGATATTCCGAAACGCGAGAATAATCGCTGGTAATTGCCTTACTACAGGTACAGAAATAACATAGCTCTTCACAAAAAGGGATATGAACGTAGAAAAATATCTTCTCGTCTGTATTTTTCGGAAACCAATCTAAAATAGCGCTCTTAAATTGGTCGCCGAGAAAGTCAGATTTCCAGTGATCTTTAGTCGGGTACTCTGAATAATTAAATACCAAATCCTGATGGTATTTTTTTTGTAGCGCGATATCCAAGTCTGAAGCTATCGTCTCGCTCATGATTACTCACCCTTCTGACAGAAAATTTGTGCTGTCCGACTTGTCTATTCCTGTGACGCGATCTTCAACGTGATCACTGTCATTAACAAACATTCCTATGAACCACCGACCGACATCGAGACTCCAATTAAGAGGAAGATGTTCATCGACAGGGTCGACTCCATGGGCTATAGAGCCATAGAACATGACTGAGTCACCTATGTTTAACTGAGCTTCTAAGTTCAGTTTACCCTCTTCCATAGTTCGAAAGTAAAACCCGCCTCTGTGAAAATCCACTCCGATTTTACTCATGATCAAACCCGAAACGACCCTTTGGTTTTTCCTTGGATCTTCGTGCTCTCTCAATTGACCACCCCCTTGGGGGTAATTAATAATCTGCAATCTATCAATCTGACCATCACTGGGGATATTGTTTTCATATTTTCGCAGTGAATTACCGCTAATAAACTTTACATATCGCCAGTGCTCATACACTAAGTCTTTAAATCTTTTCTCAAGATTCGAATTCATATTCCAGTTGTAAAAATAGAAAGAGTGCTTTATCGCATACAGACTGTAATTTTTTGTGATCTCGTCCGAAATTATTCGGTGAAAGTTTGGACAATCGTCGAGCATCTTGTAGAAAGATGATTCGGTTTTCCTAGAATACTCATGCGCCAACTCAAGCATGACTGATCTCAGTTCGGGCAAGGCAGCGTTTCTTAATATCCAGCCCGTGCCTTCGTACATCGCACTTATCAACCTCTTGATGCTGTCTTCGTCGTTCGAATCCACCATTTCTTTGAGTTCAGTGAACTCAATTTCACTGACGGACTTAACTCCAAGTGGAGGGTTTGAGGAGGCTTCTAACAGCTGCCAATACTGGTTTAATTTTTCCATAGCACCTTTCTAAATATGCCACTGCATAACATTTCTCGCGGTGGGCTAGCGTAGAGGGGTAGATCTAGTACTTGTGTACTGAGTGCATTCCGTCACCATCATAAAGTTAGTTTCTCAGTGTCTTCGGATTGCGCCGTGGAATATGCAAAGGTTCCCATGATATTAGCTGAGCATCTCACGAACATTACGCAACGTTTTCCAGAAGCTCCAGTTGAAAATTTACCGAGTACACTGCGCCCCGCCAGTCTTAAACCGGTAGCCGCAAGACATTTGGGTCACAAGACAAAATCAATGTTCACGACTAGGCTACCAATACGAGATCGGTCTATTCAGTTTGGCGTAAGGAACGAAATTCGCCGTGTCGGCAGTGCCTGCTAACCCTGAGATAGCTGAGCTCGGCAATTCGACCAGATGCGAGCCAAATAGCATTCTATGTCGAGTGCCGGTGGCGCTTGGATCGAGGGTCGAGGGTCGAAACCTTACCAGATCGTCTCTGACAGGCCAGGCTAGCCAGATTTTCACTCGCCTTTCCAGGGCTGGCTTTACTCAGTCAACTTTTTCTCGAGCAACGCAAAGAGATCCTTCACCGACGAGCTACCCTTCTCCTCTCCAGTGGCATCGAACTGCCACAGTGTACCGTCGAGACTGGGGTTGGCGAAGTAGACGATACCGTGACGGACGGGATTACTTGAGCGTTGACTCAACACTCTGTGGACAACAGCCCCGATGGTGCGATCGGAGTGAGCCGTTATGAAATTGAGCGCCTCGCCAAAATTAATAATGAGATGGCCGGGAAGCACCGGCACGTCCTCAAACCGGCCGTCAATTTCAATTTGAAGCCCCGGGGCACTCACATCAAGGATCGTGACAAAACCATAGTCGGTGTGGGGGCGGAGCCCCCAGTCAGGGGTGCGAGTGTCGTAGTGCACGAAGTTGAGGAACGCATCACCGCCGCCCGAGCTGTAACCCCCCGAGGCCCGATCCCACAGAGCTTTGGGGATACCTGAGTGGTGAAACACCTCGCGCATGATGGCAACGCCGATGGCGTCAAGCTGGTGGCCGAACGCCGCGATGTCTTCAGAATAGTGCTGATCCCATCGCTCACGTCGGAGTGCCAGCTTGGTTTGTTGGTTGTTCTCGAGCGCAATAAAACCCTCTAGGTCACCGTAAGCCGGGACGTCTCGGTAAGGGCTGTCCAGAGGCATCAGCTCAAGACCAAATTGGCGGGCGGACTCCAGATCCAGATCGCGAGGCGCTTTCAGATAGAAGACACCCAAATCCAAAGCGCGCTCGAGATCGCCTGCGCTGGCAAAGATAAGACGCTGCGCTCCTGAAATCGATCCAACAGGAGGGCTCGTCTCGTGTAAGTCTGCGCGAGGGCTCAACGACATAAAAAAGAATCCGCGCTAATGAACTTGGATAGCTTCCGAAAATAACGCGCAATAACCCTAACGTCTACACAAAATGGAGCACTGTCACCTGCGTCTAACCGATCGCCAATAAGGCGCCACCCTGAGCGCCACCTCGAAGCTAATCGCCACAGCACTGTCGAGGTGAGCAGATGGCCCGGCACACCAAACGCCACGCCTGACTCAAAAACTGTAATGAATGCTAAATTGAATTTGGCCCTTATTCACGGCATTGCTGTGCTGTTGCATATAACCCGCCTGTATCTTACCAGTCTCGTTGAACTGATAACCGAGCGCCGCATAAAATCGATTGCGATCGTATAAATCGACCCCTCTTCCGCCGCCAGTATCACGCTGACCATTGATAAAAAGTTCGTTGTAGAGGGTCAAATAGAACGCGCCAGGGCTGAGATCAAGACGATTCAGCGGCAGGTTGGCGAATAGCGCATAGCGGAATCGGGTCCTGAAATCCTGTCCGTTCAACCAACGCTGCTCAAATCGGAGCCGGTGTTTGAGGAACCACTTTTCCCCCACTCGCTGTGGAATTAAAGCCTCCTGATAGGTCCGGTTCTCGGTCTTGGTTTGCTTGGACTGCCCGAACTGCCCTGAGGTGATGTTTGCAACACCTAGCGTTTATTTACCGGGTAACGCGTCGGGCCGATAAGTCAAACCGCACCTGATCAACAGCTACTCGAGATCACCGCCCGCATCCCATGTGCGGTATTGAATATCACCCTGTCCGCCAAACCGACTTTCCGCGAAGTCCTTGTTTAGGAAGGCCATGTACCAGCCGCCAATCTGATCCTCATCGATAGCACTGGCGCTCACGTTAGATACCTGCTCAAAAAAAATGACGGCAAATACTGCCAAAGAATATCGAAACATCATTTCGGCTAAGCCTCAAAATGCTTAACGGATAGATTGAGCGAAACACTAACAAAAAGGGAATGCGGTTTTTTATGAGGTAACTGCGGGCGCGCCCTGGGTTCCACTGGTCGCCCTGGGTTCCACTAGTGTAGCGGGAAGTGCTACTGTCTTTTCAATCCGATAGCAGGCGTTGCTATCATCGTCACAGGACAAAAGCGGGCGTGAGCATGAAGAGAATCATTATTGCCCTAGTCGTTGCCAAAGTTGCCATCCTTGGCGGCACAGGGGTTTCAGCGGGCTTCTATAGTGGCAAAGGGGTCATCGCTAACTGCAATAGCGAAGCCAACTATGATAACGGCTGGTGCGCGGGCTACCTGGGTAGCTGGGCCGATGGAGATATCGACATGGTACGGCGCAAGGCCTGTATTCCCTCGGACACCAGCATCGGCACTTTGAAACAGGTGTTGATGGACTACGCCGAGGCCAACTCGCAAGACGTCGAGGTAATGAGCGGCGGCGAGTTATTGCAACGGGCGTTCAGCAGAAAATGGCCGGTCGATTCGACCGATGATGCGGTCTCCGAGATTTACCGAAAAACCTGCTGATCACGAGTCGGCAGAGACGCGCTATCGACGAAAGTCATGACGAGTGCCGAGGCCGGTGGGGCAAACCGGGATCGCTCACTGAGCACCAACGCTCCGTAGCATGCGGGTAGCATGTCTCTCGAGTCTGTCGAGCTGTCGGCGCGATTCATCAAGCTGGCATACCAACCTCGATGAAGCACTTAAGTAGATAAGATTGCCCTCTCGCAACACCTCTGATCGAGACGCCAGCCGACCGGACGACTCCTCGCTCTGTGCTCCAATTTGCCGCTTCATGCCTATTACCCGCATTTCCGTTCTGAGGGAAATATCGGAGGATTCGAGCAGAGCTTGATGGGCCCAGGACTGCCAAATCGCGCGATTCATTGCGTTTTGCTATTTATGTTGCGTATTGCTACGGCATGGCCAATCAGGAGGATCCGTCATGTAAAGAAAACTGCCTCAACCCTTTCTGTCCAGCGAGGAGAGAATCGCTATGTATGCCGCCATCGCTGACCTATGCTGCGGCGGCCAAGCATCAGCAACGCCGGATACGCGTTGGCCGGTAACCTCGGCAATCAAGCATTCGGTTATTCTCGTGACGCTGTCTGCTTTGGCATTGCTGACCACTCGCACGGCGTGGATACCGATCCGTTTTGAAGTGAGTAACGCGTCTTATTAGAATGATTAGTCGGTCCAACTGCCAACTCACCCAAAAAATTGGTGATATTTGGTCTTACACAGCCACATTGTTAAGGCATACCCTGCCCTGAGCGTCAACATGTAATGTTGGGGCATTGTATTCATACCATATGAGGTAGAAAAATATGCTCGCAGAGACAATGGAAGTAGCAGAGTCCAGACGCTCCCTACAGGTCATGCAAGCCAACCTCGACACTATTGAGGAGCAGCTTCAGGTCACGAACAGGCGCTTCATTCAAAGCAGGCCGAGCGCTTGGGCACGAGCTCGTGCAACCACTGCTATCTATCTCGCCAACATCAGAATCCAGAGCCGATTCAAGTTCTGGCTGCTACCGGACCAAGATTGATACCCCGCCTACACGCCTGTGATAGTTGGGTACCGGGCAGCGCGCGCCGATAGTTTACGCGCGCCGGATTTGGCTTTCTGAAGCCACCGCTTAGCACGACAAAATTAAAGCATTGCCCCCTTCCGGCCGATGATTGCTATAGCGCAGTCTGCAATAAGGAGTAACGTCGTGATGGGTAAGCAGGTGGTGGATTTTGAAGAGTTTCGCGCCAGAAAAGACCAAGCGACCAACGATCAGGAGATTCTTCGGATCAGCGAAGAGGTGGGCAGTGCAGCAGTAATGCTGGTGCGCCAATTTGCCGAAAAATATCCCGAACTACCTGACACATTCTTCGCCTTCCTAATTAATCAGCAGCTGTTATCAACCGCGTGTAGCGGTGCGGAAACCGGGCACGAGGGCTCCAAAAGGCTGCTGAGTCACGCGATGAATCTGCTCGAGGTCTACGAGAACTATCTCAACCACAAGGGGCAAAGCTTCAAGACTACCGGACGGGCCGAGACGTCATCTGCACCCCAGCCAGGCACGCAACTTCACTGACTTGCCCGCGAGAGATTCTGCTTGTTGAGATCCTCAACTTGAGAAATTGAACTGGGAACAACATAGATTTCATTAGCGTTTTAATGCGGTCTTCGCGCTAGTCGGCGTAGCCGGCTGTTGGATCCCTTCCTACTCCGCCAATTCGTCAAGATCGGTGCCTGGCTTTTTCTTTTTAAAACCTTTGAACACGCTGACAAAAACATACACGATGGTTGCCATGAACGCCGCAAACACGCCGTTGAACCATCCCGTTGCCATGCACCCCAGGTAGGTGCCCACCCCCAGTATCAGGGCAAAAAAGGATCTCATCGTTCGTCCTCGCAGTATCAGACGCCCACTATAAAACGAGAAATTTGGGTTAGCTATCGCGGCAACAGAAACTCAGCATTCAAAACCCTCTCAATCATTCCACGGGCTCCCAAAGAACGCTCCATCCCGACGATGCCACTTCAGGTGCTGAAGGTATTGTCTCAGAGTCAATTTTTAACGCGATTTTATCTGCGAGGCAGGTTAAGCTCTTAGGAGAAGTGAGATGGCAAATATTAAATGCCAGCCACTTGGTTCAGAGAAAACGATGAGGGCTTGGCAATGTCTGACAGCACCGGCGCACCCCAGTCTCAAAACGGAATCTTCGCGGCTTTCCACGAACTAACCCTGAAGGGTTTGGAGCAGTCTCTCCTCGATGCTCAAGCCCGGTATGAACGGGGGGAGGCACAGGCTGACCCTGCTCCTAGTCTTAACTGGGCGGTGACCAATCAGGCCATGGCTGATGATAGTGGCGTTACTCCCTCGCTCGATAAGTTGCAACAGGAAGAAGTGATTCTTTGGCTGAGCGTGGGCGATGAGAAACTCGAGATCGTTCCAGGTAGCGATCACGCCACCATTCAGGCTTCAGCGTTGATTAACGCTCTTAAGGAGATGCAAACAATGGTTCAAGGCTTTGCCGAGGACCGGTCATCAGAGCTCGCTACGCAGTTCCATGACATCGCGATCGCTCAGGCGAAACCTTCCTCCCCGCCCGAGGACGAGGACAAATCGGCCTGGGAATACGACGCAAACGTCGATCGCTACATCGCTGTATAACCCCGATAAAGCTGCCATTTTTTTTAATCGCTCGCTTGCAACTGCTGGTAGCTATACGGCCACCCACTTCAATTAGGGGCTTCTTATGACACTCGGATCAATTCTGGATGCCAAAAGTCTCGCTTTTGTTGTGGGTAGCGTGTTGTCCGTGGCCGCTGTAATCAGATTCAAGCCCTCCGAGTGCAGACTGGTGGCCGAGGCCGCATTGCCGGTGGGGCTCAAGGGCTTTTTGATTGGCGTCATCAGCATGCTGGGTGCCGAATACAATCCCAGCCAGATAGCCCCCGCTGTGGCTATTGCCATTCTCACACTCGTATATGCAGGTATTGTGCGACTTCTTTTTTTGGACTCGCTCAACCAGAATCTGCTTGAGGCGCACACGCTGGTGGGCAAGGCAGCTGGCACAGGTGGTGTGATATTCATGATGATGTGGGCCATGACATCGGTGTCGCCGGATGGGCTGACGATGTTCTGGTATCCACAGGTTGCTATGGTCATGACCGGCGTCGCGTTGCTGGTATTTGTACTCGGGCGGCTCATCGACGCGGGCCACGCTACCGATTGGGCCAAAAAGATAATTGGTCTGGGATGGCTAGGATTCTCCATTGGAATTGTCGCGGCATTGCCACAACTTAGTGAGCCGACCGCCTTGGGGCCGGCTCTCGCTTTCTCGTTTCTGAGCCTGCTCTATTCGACGGTTGCTGTAGTAGTGGGTCTGATCTGGTTCCCTCAAGCCATGGCTAGTGGGAAAGGATCGCTCGCATTGGGTCTCAGCTCGATGATGCCGATTGCCGTCGCTGTACTCGCTGTATTGGTAGGCCTGACGCTCTCACTTCAGTAAAGCTGCCGTGGCCACAGTATCTGGCTCCGGCATCCTACCCGCCTTTACCAGACTGATCTTTGGTGGAGATTGATGCGCTTTATGCTGTTTTTTACGGGCCGAAGTTGATTGACCGATGTTGGCAAAATATTGCCACGTGGGTCCTTTTTGGCAAGGCTGAGCGCTCCCGGGGCATGCTAACGTGCCTGCTTAATGAGAAAAATTTTTTTTGGCATAAAAAATGCAGGGATATTAGTAAGATAGCAAACTGGCCAAGCAATGATCTCATTGGGGACTCTTGCAGAGAACTCCCTGAAAGCGCTCAGCGCACTGACCCGCTCCGAGAGGGCGGTCAATCAAGCCACCGAGCGTTTGGCGACGGGCGAGAAAATCAATCACGCCGCAGACGATGCGGCAGGGTTAGCTATGGCTGCACGTATGCAGTCTCAGATTGTGGGACTTCAGCAAGGCATCCAAAATGGTCTCGATGGCGTTAACCTGATTCGCACGGCGGACTCCGTAATTGGCGATTTAATCGATATCGCACAGCGCATGCGCGAGTTGTATCTGCAGAAGGAAAACGGGACCCAGGGCACCGCTGAGCGAGCCATTATTCAGGATGAGATCGATGGCCTGCGCCTGACACTGACCGAACTAGCGAGACAAAGCGAGTTCAACGCGGAACCACTTTTCATGGAAGCCCGTTCAGTGCCTTTTACTGTCAGCGCCAACATGAACGGGCCGATCTCAGTAAGCCTGCCAAAGCTCGTCAATACCATTGATACACCCAAGTCCTTTGAGAATGGTGACTTTGAGGCAGATACACCAGGCTCCGCATCGATTACTGGCTGGGACATTGTGGAGCAGGTGATCAAGTTCGGCACCGACAGTATCGCCGGGCATACCACACCGACCGACACAGTCTCCACAGGCACAGACCAGAATACGCCCAGTAACGCTGGTAGCATGGAAGTAACACCCTCCAATGCACAATATAGTCAGGGCTCGCAGTCGGTGCGTTTGACCAGCACAGGCATCACCACCCAAGCAGGCTATGACACTGTAAGGGGGCCGGCGCTGGTCAGCCAAGATTCGTTAAGCATGAAAGTTGGCGATACCATGTCGTTTGACTGGCGAGCCCAAGGCGGTTCAGATGCCTACGACGTGTATGCGTATCTTTTAAATATAGACACAGGCGAGGCTGTCGAGATACTGAACGACACCGGGGCTGCAGCCGGCGCAACAACGAACTGGAAATCAGAAAACGTCACGATTGCTAAAGATGGGACCTATAAATTCGTTTTTGTTGGCGGCACCTTCGACGCTTCGGGTGGCAAGGCTGCGGGGGCGCAACTCTTCGTCGACAATATTGAGGCGACTACCACCATTACCACCTATGAATTCGCCCTCGACACCAGCTCGCTTTCTGATGTCGACCAGTCCATCGGCACGCTGCTGGGTCACAGGGCAGAATTTGGCTCCACCACGAACCGAATCACCCATGCGGTGGACTCTCTCACCATGACTGGAGTTAACCTGGAGGCCAGCCATAGCGTACTGACGGATACCAACTACGCGAGGGAAACCAGCAAATTGGCATCAGCCTCTATCATCAATCAAGCCGCAACAAACGTGTTGAACGAATCCCATGAGGCATCGAAGCGCGTGCTGACCAGCGTGATTCGATCGACCGATACTCGGTAATTCCGCCAACCTGCCGCGCCCAGTGGTCACAACGGGGACCTAGGAGTCCGCGACAAATCAGGCCCATCAGGATTCTGAAACTTTAATAATATTGTCATCGCCCTTCCTATCAACAAATTTGCTGTAAGGATCAATGCCGATAAAAAGCGGCCTCTGCGCAGTCACAATCACAACCGACTGCTGCCCGGACTTCAGCGATCTCGTCTCAAATGACAACACATCTGCGGGCTCCAGTACGTCGTAGTCTGGTCGCTTGGTGAATGCGCCAATATCAACCAGATTGTCAAACTCAGTATCCTGCTCGACTCCCTCGCCGTCCGCATAGAGCTTTCTGACTGAAGCAGTGAACGTAGTCTCGAAACCACCCTCAGGTAACGGCCGAACGGTGGCATCGGCCACGCTGAAGTCATAGAGAGTAATTTCCTCCAACAAATCTGTTACTAAGCGGCGCTCAGCATCATCGCGTGCAAGTTGCTTAAAGCCCTCAACCAGATCGATCGTTGTCGCATAGGGCTGGCTTTTGAATCGATATCGTTCTAACAGATCGGCCAGCATGCGGTTAACTCGATCTTCTCCGAGCCGGTCCTGAAGCAAATACATCACCACTGCGCCTTTTCGGTAATGAATGTAGCCTTGATTCTCTACTCGATAAAGCGGCAGCTCTTCAATAACCTCCCCACCTCGAGCAGACAGATAGGCATCAAGCTCATACTTGAGAAAGCGGCGTATTTGCTCTTCGCCGTACATCTGTTTCATGACCATCAGGGCGGAGTACTGCGCCATGGTCTCTACCAGCATCGTGCCGCCCTGCGTGTAGGCACTGATCAACTGGTGAGCCCAATACTGATGGCCATACTCATGTGCCGTCACATAGGTCACATAGTCTATGTCGTTGCCATCGGCGGCGTTTGCAATAAAGCCGATCCGCTCAGAATACGGCACGGTGCCGGCAAATGCCTGAGCAAATGACGCGTAACCGGGAAACTCGATGATGCGTGCATAATCAAACTGATAGGGACCAAAGTTTTTCTGAAAGTAATCCAGCGATACAGCCATTGCATTGAGCATGCGCTCCGAGTTAAACGCGTGCGTCGGATGATGGTAAATCTCCAGTTCAATCCCGTCGTGCCGCCGTTTAGACGCGCTGTAACCCGCAGACTGAATGGAGAAAAATCCAAGAATGGGGTTAGTGGATTGGAATCGCACCATCCGGCGGTCGCCCTCAATCCGATCACTTACCACTTTCCCGGGCGCAACAGGTGTCTGGTCTGCGCTGGTTGTGACAGTAATATCAGACATGACCCAATCGACATTGCCGACGTAATTGCGCTCTCTAGCCGTCTCGTCTTCAAGCTTCGGCATGCGCAGTTCAGCCGGCAAGTCATACTTCCTTCGTGTCGTGCGATCTTGTAGCAATACAGAGCGGTCGAACCCAAACTGGGGAGCGAACTCTGAGTTATTGAGAAAGATGCCATTCTTGACCAGTCGGGAATCCTCATCACTCGTTCGAAAAGCTTTTTTAATACGCTCCGACTGAAAGGTGACGGTCATCACCTCTCCAGGAGGCATGGGTTGATTCAGCGCGAAAATTTGGTAGCCGTAATCCTCGCCCTCATCAAGCGTAAGCGTGGCGCTGGGGATATCAATATTAACTAACTCGGAGTAACCATCCTGAAAGACCACGTGTAACTCGTTGACAGGCGCACCCGTATCATTAATCAACTGGTAGGTGCCCTCAAAATAGGCCTTGCCGTCCGCCGGAAACAAATCGATATTGAGATCAACACTGGTAATCGAAGGCTGTCTGACTCCCTCATATTGAAGGAATGACTTCTCATAATCTGCCAGCCGTTCCTCAACCTCGTCACTGGTAACATACTCGCTGATGACATTCATTTGATAGAACAACCAGGCGCCTGATGTCGCCGAAACCAACAGCCCCGCAAAGGCCACCCCAGCAGGTGCGCCTCTGAAGCGAGAGGGGAATCGGCGGATCTGCGATGCAATGGAAATACCCACCCCTCTCCGCCAAAACAAATAGGATAGGACCGACAATATTAAGCAAACACCAATCCAATACAGGCGCAGCCACCAGGATTTAGCACCCCCCACCTGTGTACCATTCATGTCAGAGATGCGAACAAAACCCGTCTCACCAAAGTTGTAAAGAGGGTGCTCAAAACCTATTGAAACGAGAGTGATGGAGGCGACGAGGTAAATAGCCATTAGCCCCCAGCCTATATACTTGCTGCTACTCAATGACTGCAGAAATACGGCCAAAATGGCGATCATCAACATGTCGACTGCAAACGGCAGAATGAACCAGAAAAAGTATTTGTGGAGCTCTAGGTCAACATAACCGCGCAGCAACTGGACGAATATCGCGGCCAGGCTGGCAATACAAAGAGTGGCAACCAACACAGCCGTGACGGCGATTACCTTCGGGATGAAGTAGGCCCAGTTGGGCAGCGCAGTTGAATCGATAATCTCATTCATACCGCGCTCGCGATCCCTCCAAACCAACTCTCCCGCAAAATATATGGCGATTATGATCGGGATGATCCCGAAAGAACCCAGCAAGGGCAGGATTAGGGCAAAGGTCATGGGTACCGATGGCGTGCCATACACCTCATTGGCAAACCAGAGCGCACCACCCGAATTAGTCAAACCCAAAAGAATGAGAACAAAAAACGCAGGGCTTTTAAAAATCATTCCCATCTCAAGGCGTGTTCGGGCGAGCAGTCTCGCTGATGCAGAGGCCGCCTGATCGGGAAGCGGGAGCCTGCTGACCACGTTGGGTTCTACAAGCGCTTCCTTTTTTCGCCTGTTATCGTCTTTTTTGAGCTGGCGCGCGGACATGCCTTTCTCAGAAAACGAGTAACGCCAGAACGCGACCGAAAACGCTAGCACCGACAACATCAGCACCAACCCACGATTGTAAGCGACGGATCCCTCGAAAGCGGCTACGAGATTGTTGCTTTCGTCCGCACTCCAATATCGAGTGACATCAGAAAAGGCCCCCAGGCCAAAGGGCTCAAACAGCACGATGGTATCGCGATACTCGGGCTGACTTCCGGCGAGGCCCGTTAACAAAAAATACAGCACCAGAAACACGACAACGCCGACATAACTCAACATCATCGAACGTGCAACGCAGGCAACCGCAAAGAAAATCGCGGAGGTGATCAATACATTAGGTGCACCAAACACAAAAAAGGCGTGTGCATAATGGCCCAGCGCCGTCGGCCCCAGTGTCTCTTGATCCAACCATGGCATCTGCGAGCCAATGAGCATTGCCAGGGGCACCGAGGCAAAACCAACCAAAGCCGCTATAAAAGCGCCGGCGAAGCGACCCAGTAGATAGTCAAATTTGCTGACTCGGGTCGAACGGACCATTGGCCCAAAACCGCTCTCATCGTCACGCACCACCACGTTCGCCACAAAAGCAGTTGTTGCGAACATATAGAACAGCGACATGATGAGCACCGTCTGTGCAATAGCGTAGGGGCTGTTGACGTGAATGTTGCCGCCGGATCCGATCTGAATATCTTCAAGCGTCACAGCGCCGAAGGTCAGCAGAAAGAAGATCAAAGCCGTCACAATAAATACGGGGTTCCGCAGTTGATAGAGAAGCTCAAAGCGAAGGATTGATCCGAACATCACCGTATCCCTATTGGTTGACTGCCGAACTCGACACCTCTGCACGCGTTTTCGCAAGTGTGGTGAAGTAGACGTCCTCCAGCCCACCGTCAACCGATATAAAATCCGAACCCGGATCGCTGTCCGACATGACGTGAATCACACTGCGCCCCGCCTGCAACCGACTGGAAATAATGTTGAATTGCTCAGCATAATCGGAAATCTGGGTGCGCGAGATCGTCTTCTCCCAGATAGAGCCTTTCGATGCAGCGATCAAATCATCGGGAGCACCCTCCAACTGAACCTGCCCAGCCACAATGACCGCCATTCTTGGGCATAGATCAGCCACATCCTCCACGATGTGGGTCGATAGAATCACGACAACGTTCTCACCAATCTCAGCCAGCAAATTCAAAAATCGGTTCCGTTCCTCAGGATCCAGCCCCGCAGTGGGTTCGTCGGTAATGATGAGATCCGGATTACCAATCAACGCTTGAGCTATCCCAAAACGTTGCCGCATCCCACCTGAGAATCCCGCGATCGCTTTTTTCCGGACCTCCCACAGATTTACCTGTGCGAGCAGTGTTTCTACGGTGTCCCTTCGCTCAGATTTAGTAGCAATACCCTTTAGCACCGCCATGTGATCCAGAAGATCGTAAGCCGTAACTCTGGGGTACACCCCGAAATCCTGAGGCAAGTACCCTAGACGTGCGCGGATTTTCTCGGGCTCTGCTTCGATATTGATGCCATCGAAACTCATCATCCCGGAAGTAGGTGTTTGCAAAGTTGCCACCGAACGCATCAAAGTAGATTTACCTGCACCGTTTGGCCCCAATAGCCCGAACATGCCTTTAGGAATCACAAGATTAATGTCTTCCAGCGCGCGGGTTCCGTTGGGATAAACGTGTGTCACTCCATTTAGCGAAAGCATATGCCTTACGTCTCCTTAGCTACTGCTTACTTCCAAATACCTTTGTTATCGACCCAGCGAATTTGTATTGCATACGCGTAGGCGGCACCAAAAAAAGCGGCGCCCAACAGGAAATATTCGGCGTTGTCAGCGAAACCCGCAAAACACCGATTGCGCCCAAAGTGAGGCTTAATATGTCGAAGCGAAAAGCCACCTTTCTGTCACGAATACCCCAAAACCCGAACCGAACCCATAGTAGTGCACTCGCCCATTCCTCAGTATTTTTATCAATCACACCAATCTCTCCTGTCAGAAGCTCTATTTCTATCTCGAACACAGCAGCAAGAGATTTCAGAGTTTCAAGGCTGGCGGAGTGACCCGATTCAATTCGCTGAATTGTTCGGAGACTCACACCAGCAAGAGTTGCCAGCTGCTCTTGCGAGTAATGGTGCTTCTTGCGCAACTTCTTGATCACTTTGGATTCCCCCTGCTACTTTTCAGCCAAGATTGGAGCAAATCGATAAGAAAACGACCACGTCATAGAGGCGACAGTTAGGTGTCATTTGGGCGAAAAGCGGCGATTTTCCGCCCGCGGGGCGTCGAAAACACCAACCGAGGTGTCCAGCGGGCGAAAAGGGCATGGGAAGACGGTTGGTCGCTCCTTGCAATCGCCAGCCTTAACAGAGCCCTCTAGACACGCTCGATAATAATCGCCGGCGCCATCCCACCTGCTGCACACATCGTGATCAGCGCATAGCGCCCGCCCTGTCGCTCGAGTTCATCGAGCGCCGTGCCCACCAAAATTGATCCAGTGGCACCAATGGGGTGACCCAGCGCCATAGCACCACCGTTGATGTTGACCTTTTCTCGATCTAGATCGAGTTTGCGAATAAACCGCTCCGCTACAACAGAGAAGGCTTCGTTGATTTCCCACACGTCGATATCGTCTTTGCTGAGCCCGGCCTTCATCAGAACTTTTTGCGCCGCTGGTACCGGCGCGTTCAGCATCAGCGTGGGGCAATCGCCCATGTTGGCTGTTGCCACAATTCGCGCCCGGGGCGTCATGCCGCTCTTTCCCATATAGGCGTCGGAGGCGAGCAGCAGTGCCGCGGCGCCGTCGACCACGCCTGAGGAATTACCCGCATGATGGATATGGTTGAACTCGGTGATCTCGGGGTATTTCTGCTGGATCAAAGCGCCGTAAGTGGTGCCCGTCTCGTCTACCGGCACGTCTCGCACCACACTGAAGACAGTTTTCAGCTCCGCCAACCCCGCTTTGGTGGTTTCGGGCCGAGGGAATTCCTCGTGATCGAGTGCGACCGTGCCATCGGGGTTTTTTACCGCGATCAGAGACTTATCAAAACGGCCCTCAGCAATCGCCCGCGCCGCGCGCGCCTGACTCACCAACGCGAGGTCATCCACCGCATCACGATCAATGCCCTCCAGCGTGGCAATCGCATCTGCGCAGACACCCTGCTGCGACTGGGGGTGCATGGCGCGCAGCTCGAGGTTCCCCGAATCAATCATGGGCGGCTTGGAGGGGTCTGCAATCTGGCCGTGGTAGCTCATCATTTCGGTGCCACCTGCGATCACCAGATCTTCCATGCCCGACATGAGCTGCGCCGCCGCGAGGTTCACGGTGGTAATTCCGGAGCCGCAGAAGCGATCAAGCGTAACGCCCGAAGAGCGCACGTCGTAACCCGCGTTCAATGCTGCCATTCGGCCCAAATCGCCGCCCTGCTTGCCCGTTTGCGAGGAGGTGCCCCAGATGATGTCGTCAACGTCCGCAGTATTCAGATCGTTCCGCTCCGCCATGGCGGCGAGCACGGTAGAGCCCAAATAGGAGGGATGCAGGTGCGCGAGCGCGCCCTTTCCAACTTTGCCGATCCCTCGTGGGGTGCGGCACGCATCAACAATATAGGCATTTCCCATGGTTTTTCCCCTGAAACATCTGACTATGGCGCGCGTCGGCGCGTGTTTGATTTATTGGTGACTGCATAGCAGTAAAAAGGATCCTGCACGCTACGTGGCGATTTAAAAGGGGTCAAGTCTCAGCGACTTGCTCTCGCAACGCGGTTTTCAAAATCTTGCCTATATGACTCCGCGGCAACTCATCGAGCTGCCTGAGCGCCGAAATCCGCTGGGTTTTACCCAGCTCTGCATTGGCCCGGGCACAGACTGCG
>MDTG01391655.1_pt1 | contig 27085 bp, 26 predicted proteins | sample 811421 | NCBI WGS metagenome assembly MDTG01 (sample SAMN05326645, study PRJNA326480) | marine metagenome | isolation source: seawater | place: Pacific Ocean: South East | collected 2011
CGGGTACATCAAATAAATTAAGCCAAGCATTAGAATATATAATTCTTTTTTTTTTTTTTTTTATGTATAATTTTATTTGCAGTTATTTTCCAGCTTGGACAATCTTCATTATTTTTTTTACAAGTTGTATATACACCTTTATTAATAACACTAATATTTTTTGTAATTTCTGCTGTATTTCCAAATAATCTGGGGTCATTTTCTTCATCATCAAAAAGATTTTTATCAAAAATTACTCTTAAATTTGTTCCACTAAGTCGATTATTTTTAGCGTCTAAAAATACGCTATCTATAAAATATGTATTATTTTCATTATCTAAAATTTCGATTTTTCCATTGGATTTTAATTCTTCTTTTAAAGCATTGTATCTAAAATTTTGTAATTTAATTATATTACCATCTTTTTTATCATCAACTTCAGTTTTTTTTTTAGAAGATACTATTTGATTATTTTTGTTATATTTAACATCACTTGAATTAATTATATAATTGCTTTTTAAAAAAACTACAGTATCTCCAAAACTAACAATTGTTTGGTCGTTCAAAAAATATTTTATTTTATTTGAATTAATTTTATTGTTCGAATTAATATCCACAACTTTTACAGAGTTTTCTGCTTCAACTATATTTTGATCTTTATAAAAGTAAAGTTTTTGAGAATTAATACTCAAGCCTTCATTATTTTCAGCTGTGACATTATTTTCAGCAATTAAAAAATTTTTGTTTTTAAAGTAAGTAGCCTTATCAGATAAAATAGTATTTCCTTTTTTATCTGTTGTAACAACATTTCCTTCAGCAATAATCTTATTATTAATATGATCTAACTCAATTGTTTTTGCTACAAGATTAAATTCATCAGCAAATACATTTATTGAAAAAAATATAATTGATATTAAAGTATAAAAAATTAATTTAATTTTATTTTTCATTTACGTAAACCAATCCAATTAAACTTATAGTTAAAACTATTATTAACGGAGTCCATACTGACATTATCATAGATATACTTTCAGTTTTTCCAAGAGCTTTAGAGAAGTCATTAAGATAAAATATTATTACTGATAAAATAATAGATATAGTCGAATGTATCAAATAACCGCCTTTAAAAGGTACAAACATTATTACTACCCCTGCTAATAAAGTCATACTCATTAAAAAAAAGGGATAAGATATTTCTTTTTGAAACTGAATATCTATATCTTTTGTAGAATAGCCAATTGTCTCATAATTTTTTTTAAGATTTTTCAAATTCCATAATGAAATAGAACCTAAATTTGAAAAAAGGCTTGTTATTTTCTCTTCATCAAAGTTTGTATTTAAAGGATATGTTTTAATATTTATTTTATTAACATTATCGGGTTTATTATAAAGTGTAACATTTTCTAATTTCCAAATATTTGATTTTATATCAGCTTTTTCAGCTTCAATTCTAAACAAGCTAGAAAAATTTTCGTCGAAAACATTCACAGATAATTTTTTTAAAAAATTATTTTCTAATTTAGAAGCTTTGATAATGTATATTTGTTTATCATTTTTATCTTTTATCCATATTCCATTAGAATTAATTGATGCTAAAAACTCATTTTCTTTAGTATATGAATTTTTTATTTCTAAATATTTGTGAGTTAATTCTGAAGTTAATGTATTAACTATCATTACTACTACTAGACCATAAAAAAAAGATACAATACATGGGTAAATTATCAATCTAAAGTTTGAAATTCCTGACATTCTTAAAATATATATTTCTTGTGAATGGATTAGCTTTACAAATAAAATAATTGAAGCAATTAAAAATATAAAGGGAAAAATTTCGTATACTAATGAAGGTGTTTTTAAAACTGATAAATACAAAGGCGTATAAAGGTTTGCATTAGTATCTTTAAAAAAATTTACTTCATCAACCGAGTGCAAAAGTATACCTAAAGAAAAAAAAACCAAAATTGTATTCAATAGTATTTTGCTGTATTCTTTAAAAATATATCTTTTTAATAAATTAACATTTAACATAGCGTTATGCCTTTTCTTGTTTAAAACTACTTTTTAAATTTAAATACAATATTAAAGATGAAATTAATGGAAGAATATAATAAATCAAAGCATTTATATTTGAGATGCCAGAATATCTTACAAAAATTTCAGATCCAATAATTACCAATAGAGCTATAAAAAAAATTAAATAAGTTATTTTATAATTATGTTCATCATTTTTTCCTAATATTAAATAATTTATAATTATTCCAATTAAAATTATATATAGCGACATTCCAAATCTTCGATTCAGTTCATTAGTTAAATCTTTTTTTACTTCGTCATCAATCCTTAGGCCACACTTTTGATTAACATACTTAAAATTAATTTTAAAAAATTCATAACAACTTAATAAAGATAAAGTAGATCTTTCTTGTATTTTGGCATGAGTAGTAGTTTTTGTAGTAAACAGTGAAAGATTAATATTTAATTCATCAAATTTTACAAAATCAACACTATTATTTTTTTCTGTTTCTATCACTCCTTCAGAAAGTTTCAAAATATTTGATCCATTTGAATTAATTATTTTTCCAAGGTTAGAAATTATTGTTCGAGACTCCAACTCAGACGTATCATCTCTTAGATATATCTTTTCCATAATACCATTATTTTTTTTATCAATAAATATTGTTAGGTTTTTTATAGTATCATTAAATTTTTTTTCTTTGATAAGAGACGGGTAAAATCCAATATCTGATTTTTTCAAAATACTTCTAGATAGCTCAAGAGAAAAAGGGTTAAGAGAAATTGATAGAAATATTTGAAAAATTAAAATAATTACAGAAATCCATAAAGTAAATTGAACAAATTTTATTTTATTTAAACCTGATAACCATAAAATTAGAAGCTCATTACTTCTCCTAAACTGTAGAATAGTAAAAAACAAGCTTACTAAAAAGGCAAAAGGCACAAGTCTTGTTACTATTTTAGGCAATGTAAGAATTGAGTATTTAAAATAAACTGCGAAACTATGACCGTCTTCAGTTACAAAGTCCAAAAAATTAACTGATTGAATTACCCAAACTATAAAACTTGTCGTAATTAAGACCAAAGCAAAAAGGTAAGAAAATTCTTTAAAAAAATATTTATATATTTTATTGTTCATTAGACTTTAATTGTTGTATATCTACATAAAATTCAACAAATTTACAACTGGAACAAGAAACAATGACAAATCTTATTAAATTTGAAACAAAAAGTGCCCAAAAAAATGATGAAATTAATTCATTTTTTATTGGCGAAAATTTCAAAACAAATCATCTAAGCAATATTTTATCAAAACAAGATTTAAACAAGATTAATTTATATTTATCAAATTTAAAAAAATCTAAAAAAGATAAGAATTTTACAACATTTGATTTATCAGAAAAAAAAAAGATTATTTTTATAAGTTTAAAGGAAAAAGAAAATTTATTTGATCTAGAAGAAACTGGAGCAAAATTTTTTGTTTTTTTAAAATCAAACGGATTAAAAAAAATTAACCTATTTTGTGACACTCTAAGAAAAACAGATTATATAAAAAATGTTTTGCATTTTTTACATGGTTTTAATTTAAAATCTTATTCATTTAATAAATATAAAAGTAAAATCATAGACAAAACTACAATTGATGTGAGATTAATTTCTAAAAATGCAAAATCCTTAAAAAAAGATTATCATAATTATCATGCAATAGAGTCAGGCGTGAATCTTGCTAGAGATTTAGTTTCTGAGCCACCAAATGTACTTAACCCAAAAAAATATACTGAAATAATAAAAAAACTTTCTTCATTGGGACTAAAAATTACTGTTTATAATGAAAAAAAAATGAAAAGTTTAGGAATGAATGCTCTACTAGGTGTTGGTCAGGGAAGTATTAATGAATCGTTTTTAGTTACTATAGAGTGGAGAGGTAATAAAAATTCAAAAGATAAACCTTTAGCATTTGTTGGTAAAGGAGTTTGTTTTGATACGGGAGGTATTTCATTAAAACCTGCAAGATTTATGGAAGAAATGAAATATGATATGGGAGGTTCTGCTGTTGTAGTAGGATTGCTTAAGACTTTAGCTTTAAGAAAAGCAAAAGTAAATGCAATTGGAGTAGTTGGTTTAGTTGAAAATATGCCAGGTGGTAATGCACAAAGGCCTGGCGATATTGTAAAATCATATTCTGGTAAAACAATAGAAGTATTAAACACTGATGCCGAAGGAAGATTAGTTTTAGCTGACGCTTTAAGTTTTACTGAAAAAAAATTTAATCCAAAATTTATTATTGACCTAGCTACTTTAACTGGAGCTATAATAGTTTCATTAGGAGAAGAATATGCTGGTTTATTTTCAAATAATGATGATTTATCTGACAGAATTTTTAAAATGGGAAATAAAGTAAAAGAAAAAGTTTGGAGACTTCCTTTGCATGAAAATTATAACAAGTTAATGAATTCACCGATAGCTGATGTGCAAAATATTAATTATTCTGGCGGAGCAGGTTCAATTACAGCCGCTGAATTTTTGCAAAGATTTATATTAAAAAAAACACCGTGGGCTCATTTAGATATAGCAGGAATGGCTTTTTCAAAAAAAGCAGCAAACCTAAACCCAAGTGGAGCAACTGGATTTGGAGTAAGGTTATTAAATCAATTGGTAAAAGAGTATTATGAATAACATAATTCAAAAAACACTTTCTATAATAAAACCTGATGCTGTTGAGAGAAATCTTGAATTGGAAATAAAAAAAATCTTTCTATCAAACGATATAAAGATTTCAAATAGTAAAAAGATACAAATAACAAAAGAAGAAGCAGAAGAATTTTATAAAGTACACCAAGCTAAACCATTTTATAACGAATTATGTTCCTATCTCTCATCCGGCCCTATAGAAGTAATGATATTAGAGGGAAATGATGTTATAAAAAAAAATAGAGAATTAATGGGGGCTACAGATCCAAAAAATGCAGCAAAAGGCACTATAAGACAACTTTATGGATTATCAATTGATAAAAACTCTGTGCATGGCTCAGATAGCGATGCAAATGCCAAATTAGAAATAGATTTTTTTTTCAATAATTAGCTCTAATAACAATTTCTATTGCTTTTGGGAAAGTTAGATGTTCAAGTTTAAGAACTTTTTTTTTAAGGGATAGCTCAGTTTCATTTTTTTTAATTAATATTTTTTTTTGTAAAATAACTTTTCCCGAGTCCAATTTATTATTAACATAGTGAACAGTACAGCCACTAAATTTTTCGTTATTTTTTAAGACTCTTTTATGTGTATTTAAGCCTTTATATTTTGGAAGAAGAGAAGGATGTATATTTAAAATTTTATTTTTAAAAAGTTTAATAAATTTTTTAGATAAAATTTTCATAAATCCAGCTAAGCATACTAATTTTATATTGCTATTCTCTAATTCTTTTAAACATTTTTTTTCAAATTGAGCCATATTTTTAGAATTTATAAATTTATTTTTAATTTTATATTTTTTTGCATATCTTAGTCCTTTTGCATTTTGATTGTTTGTAATAATTAATACAACTTTTATAGGAAAATTTTTTTTTAAAGAGCTTTTTATAATTGAATTTAAGTTAGTTCCAGACCCGGAAATGAATATGGCGGTATTTATCTTTTTACCAATTAATTTTACCATACTGATTAAATTTATTTTTGTTTTTAGAAATATAGCCTATTATATATGGTTTAAAATTTTTAGTAAAATATTTTTGTATTGTTTTAATGTTTTCTTTTTTAGCAATTATACAAAAGCCCACGCCACAATTAAAAGTTTTTAACATTTGAGCTTCTGTAACTCCTTGTTTTTTTATCCATTTAAAAATCTTATGCACTTTTATTTTGCTTAGATCTATATTTGCTGAGAGATCATTAGGCAAAACTCTTGTTACATTATCAACCAGTCCTCCTCCCGTTATATTTGCGCAACCGTGAATAAGATTTCTTTTAGTTAAATTTAAAATTTCTTTCACATAAATTTTCGTAGGTTTAATTAAATCATCTTTAATTTTTTTTTTTTTTATGTTAATTTTTTTTTTTTTAATTATATACCTAACTAATGAGAAGCCATTTGAATGGATCCCTGAAGAAGGAACCGCTAATATAATATCGTTATTTTTTATTTTTTTTTTTTGTAATAATTTTTTTTTCTCTACTACTCCCACTGAAAATCCAGCTATATCAAATTTTTCTTTTCCATATGTTCCTGGCATTTCTGCAGTTTCTCCACCGCTTAATTCACATCCAGAAATTTTACAACCTTTAACTATTCCGGTAATTATTTTTCTAACTTTTTTTAAATTTATTTTATTTAATGATATATAATCTAAAAAAAAAAGTGGTTTTGCTCCCTGTACTATTAAATCATTTACACACATTGCTACTAGATCAATACCAATTGTGTCAAATTTATTAATTAAATTTGCAATTTCTATTTTTGTTCCAACACCATCAGTAGATGATATAATTAGTGGATCCTTAATCTTTAATTTTGATAAATCAAATACTGAGCCAAAAGCTCCAATATTACTGAATTCTTTAAATTTGCTTTGTTTATTTATAGTCTTTTTAGATACTGAAGATATAAAATTAACAAATTTGTTGGCTTTAGATATATTTACGCCACTTTTTTGATAGGTAAAATTGTTTTTATTCACTATTATTATTTATGATGATCTTTGTATTAAAAATTTTAAATAAAAGAGAAATTTATATAATTTTTTTAGCCTTAATTCTATTAATTATTCCAACAAATTACGCGTTATCTAAAACATCAGGATTCATAATAAAAAATTTAGAAGTTTCAGAAGAATTTAATTTAAAATTCAAAAAAGAAGATGTAATCGAAAAAGCTTTTCAAAAAGCATTTAATCAACTTTTGTTTAAAATTCTTGTATTTAAAGATTATAACAGAATAAAGAGTATAAATTTAAATCAAATAAAACCTTTAGTAGAAAACTTCAAAATTAAAAATGAAAAGTTTCAAGATAATAAATATTTCGCAAACTTTGAAATAAAATTTAACAAAAAAGAGATATTTAATTTTTTAGAAAAAAAACAACTCTTCCATTCAATTCCAACTAATTTAGATGTAGTTATACTACCTATCTTTATAGAAAATGATAATTTTAAAATTTTTAATGATAATTTATTTTATTCAAATTGGTTATCAAAAAAGAATGAAAATTACTTATTGAACTATATTTTGCCTTTGGAGGACATAGATGATTTTGAAAAGTTAATTAACACAAAAAATTATATAGAAAATTTTGATATGGTAAAATTTTCAGAAAAGTATAACTCTGAAAATTATGTTTTAAGTTTAATTTATAAAAATGAAAATAAATTAAATACATATTCAAAAATAAAATTTAAGGATAATGTCAAAAACTCTAATTTTATTATAGAAAATATAAATCTAAATGACATATCATTAGTACAATCATATATTGATTTACTTAAAGTGCATTATGAAGATATTTGGAAAAAACAAAATGAAATTAATACATCAATAAAATTAACTTTAGAAATTGTTTTAAATTCAAATGATTTTAAAAAAATTCAAAAATTTGAAAATACATTAAATAATATATACTTGATTAATTCTTTTAATGTTAAAAAATTCAATTTAAAAAGAAATATTTATGAGATTATTTATAATGGAAATCCTAGTAGTTTAATAAGTAGATTAAAAGATGAAAATATTATTTTAACTTACGAAAATAATAAGTGGATTGTAAATGAAAAATAATGAACAGTTATTAATAAATTTCAATTTTAAAAAAGATTATTTAAAACAAAATTTTTTTGTTAGTTCAAGCAACTCATATGCCTTTAATATTTTAGATAGTTGGCCAAAATGGGTAAAAAAGTCAATCAACCTTTGTGGGGAAAAATATTCTGGTAAATCCCATTTAGCAAAAATTTTTCAACAAAAAACTTCTTGTCTAAATGTAAATTCTAATGAGTTTTCAAACGAAACATTAGTTAAATTTAAAACAAAGCAAGCACTTATTATTGAAGACTTTGATAATAAAATTTCTGAAGAATTATTTTATTCATTATTTAATATAATCGAACAAGAGAATAAATATTTATTAATTACTTCAATTAAACCACTTAATAATTATAATTTTAAATTAAATGACTTGATTTCTAGAATAAATAATTGTCTGAGCATTAAATTAGAGGCTCCCGATGATGAATTAATTTATGCTTTAATTGTTAAAAATTTTTCTGATAGACAAATAAGCATTGATAAAAAGTTAATTGATTATATTATAAAAAGAATTAATCGGTCTTATAATGATATATTTTTATTTATATATAAAATAGACCAATTAAGTTTACAAAAGGGGATACCAATTAACTTAAAAATTATTAAAAAAGCTTTAGAATAAAAAAGGAAAAAATTTGCATCGATATAGGTCACATAAATGTTCAGAATTGAGAATATCCGATAAAGATAAAAATGTTAAGCTATCAGGCTGGATAAATAGAAAGCGAGACCATGGTAACCTTCTTTTTATTGATTTAAGAGATCATTATGGAATTATTCAATGTGTAGTTCAAAAAGAGAATTCTTACTTTAAAATTTTAGAAAAATTAAAACCAGAATCTGTTATTTGTATTTCAGGGAAAGTAGTAAAAAGATCTTCTGAAACTATTAATAAAAATTTACCAACAGGTGAGATAGAAATTAAAATGTCTGATTTAGAAGTTTTATCAGAAAGTCAAGAATTGCCATTACCAGTTTTTGGAGAACCGGACTATCCTGAGGATATTAGATTAAAATATAGATTTATAGATCTCAGAAGAGATACAATTCATAAAAATATAGTTACAAGATCAAAAATTATCTCATTTTTAAGAAAAAAAATGATTGAACTGGGTTTTACTGAATTTCAAACACCCATACTTACAGCATCAAGCCCAGAAGGAGCGAGAGATTTTTTAGTACCAAGCAGATTAAATAAAGGTAAATTTTTTGCACTACCTCAGGCTCCACAACAATTTAAGCAAATGATAATGGTAGCAGGTTTTGATAAATATTTTCAAATAGCACCGTGTTTCAGAGACGAGGATGGAAGAGCAGATAGAAGTCCTGGAGAACATTATCAATTAGATATGGAGATGAGTTTTGTAGAACAAGAAGAAATTTTTTCGACAATGGAGCCATTATTTTTTGAATTATTTACAAAATTTGGAATTGGAAAAAAAGTTAACAAACCACCATTTAATAAAATTTCTTATAAAGATTGCATGCTAATGTATGGAACAGATAAACCAGATTTAAGAATACCAACAAAAATATATGATGTTACAAATATTTTTAAACAAGATGATGTTAAATTAGATATGTTTAAAAAACAAATAGAAAAAAAAGCTATTGTAAGAGCAATACCATTTAAAAATATTCAATCAAAACCTAGAAGTTTTTTTGATAATTTAAATACATGGATAAAGATGGAAGGAGCTGGTGGTCTTGCTTATATTTTATTTAAAAAAAATGATAATGGAAATATTGAATCCTTAGGACCAATATCAAAATTTTTTTCAGAAGATTCATTAAAAAACTTGGCAAAAATATGTGATGTAGGTAGTGGAGATGGTATATTTTTTATATGTGATAAAAAGAATTTAGCAGAAAAATTTTCATCATTAGTTAGAGTAAAAATTGCAAATGAACTTAAATTGATAGACGAAAATAAATTTGAATTTTGTTGGATCACAGACTTTCCCCTTTATCAATATGATGAAGAATTAAAAAAAATTGATTTCAGCCATAATCCTTTTTCTATGCCAAATGCCAAAATTAATGAATTTGATAAACTAAACCCACTAGATGTTTTAGCTAAGCAATATGATCTAGTGTGTAATGGAATTGAAATTTCTTCAGGCGCAATACGAAACCATTTACCTGAACTAATGTACAAGGTATTTTCTAAAGTTGGATATTCAAAACAAGAAGTTGACAAGAAATTTAGTGGAATGATTAAAGCTTTGTCATATGGAGCTCCACCTCATGGAGGAATGGCGCCCGGAGTAGATAGAATTGTAATGCTTCTTACCAACCAAGAAAATATTAGGGAAGTAACATTATTTCCTTTAAATCAAAATGCTCAAGATCTTTTAATGGATGCGCCATCAGAAATATCAAGTGATCAATTAAAAGATTTAGGTATTAAAATAATAAAAAAAGAATAAAAACTATTTTTTTCCTTTTAAATCAATTCTTATATCGCTTAGGTCCACTAAATTTTTTCTATAATTATTTCTTACAAAACCTTTGCTTGTAATATTTTTAACTAATTTCAAAAATTGATTTTGATCATACTCGTTATTATTAGATGCATTTATTTGTTCTTTAGGTATAATTGAAGGTGTATGAGCCAAATCTTCTCTACCTAAATATGAAATAGCTAATTCTCTGAAAATATAATCAAGTATTGAAGATGCGCTCAAAATCCTATCATTTCCATGCACTTTTCCTGATGGTTCAAATTTAGTTCCAACATAAGCATTAACAAACTCATCTAATGGAACGCCATATTGAAGTCCCAATGAAATAGCTATAGCAAAATTATTCATTAAAGCTTTTACCAATTCTCCTTCTTTACTTGTATCAATAAATATTTCTCCAATTTTTCCATCTTCGTATTCTCCAGTGTGTAGATATATTTTATGATTACCAACAGAAACTTTTTGAATATAGCCTTTTCTTCTATCAGGCATACTAAATCTTGGATTATTTTTATCTTTTATTTTATTATTTTTTGTGAAATTTTGGTTTTCACGATTGTTCTTTTTTTCAACCACAAAATTTTGTGATTCTTCTATTTTTTGATTATCTATCGAAAGTTCATTTTTATCTAAATTTCTATTGTTAGTGTTTAAATTTTTTGTTTTTCTTGTGTCTAGTTTAATATCAAGAATTTCATATTTTCCATCTTCTCTTTTTTCTAGATTCGCAATTTCATCGTTATCTATTTTATCTAGATAATGTTTTACTTTAAAACTGCAAGTATAATAGGTTTCTACAACATATTTTGACATATATAATTTATAATTTAAGTTAATGAAGGCATCTATAATGATATATATACAAATACATAATTTAGTCTAATTTTTTTTTTACACTTTTTAGGTGTGTAAAGAAAAAATTAATATATATTGACAACCAAAAAAAAATTATTGAATGAAAAACTTTTTTAAAAACATTTTTGTATGGTGGAATCAAAAAACTATTGGGACTATGCTTTATACTTATTTTAATGGGAAATTCAAAGGTGAAGATAAATTTGGAAATAAATATTATGAAAGTAAATCTGGTAAAAGATGGGTCATTTATAAAAAAGAAACTGATGCCACAAGTATATCAGGAGACTGGTATTCTTGGATTCACTTCATGATAAATAAATTTCCAGAAAATAATGATGAAAACAAGTATCCTTGGGAAAAAGATAGACAAACAAACCAGACAGGTACAGATAATGCGTACAGACCAAAAAAAATTTCAAAGGGAGAAAAACTTAATAAAAAATATGATATTTGGAAAATATAATTATTTTGTAATTATTATATTATTTTTTTTAAATGTAAATTTTGCTGCAAGCGAAACTATTAATTATGATAAAAAAGAAAAATTAGTAGTTGAAATAGAAGCGCTTGACAAAGTAAGTGCAAAAACTACATTGCTAAAAATTAATGTAGGTGAAGAAAAAAAATTTGAAAATTTAAAGATAAAACCTTTAAAATGTAAAGTTTCTGAATTTGATGATTCACCAGATACAGTTGCTTATTTACAAGTAATCGATATTACACAAAAAGATAATGATAAAGTGTTTATTTTTAACGGATGGACATTTTCGTCGAGTCCTTCTCTAAGACCTTTTGATCATCCGGTATATGATTTGTGGCTTATAAGTTGTTATAATGCTTAGTAAAATTTTTCTTGATCTAACCAATTAACATCAAATTTGGATTCTATAAATTTTTTTTGATTAAGAATTTTTTTATGTAGGTCTATAGTAGTTGTTATGCCTTCTATTACAAATTCATCTAAGGATCTCAACATTCTTTGAATAGCCTCATTTCTATTCCTGCCATGACAAATTAATTTACAAATAAGACTATCATAGTAAGGTGTAATTTTACTACCTTGGTAAATTAAGCCGTCTACTCTTGTTCTAAATCCAGATGGTTGATGGTAAGTGTTAATTGTACCTGGGGAGGGTTGAAAATTTTTGCTTGCATCTTCAGCATTTATTCTACATTCGATAGCATGTCCTCTTGCTTCAATATCTGATTGTTTTAAAGCAGTTTTTCCAGTGTAAGCTATCCAAATTTGTTCTTTGACTATATCGATTCCAGTTACCATCTCAGTAACAGGATGTTCTACTTGAATTCTTGTATTCATTTCTAAAAAATAAAATTTTCCTTTTTCATAAATAAATTCAACAGTACCCGCGCCTTGGTAGCCTATTTTTTCTATCATCTTTACAGTTTTATTTAGCAAATCTGCTCTAATCTCTTTACTTAAAATAGGACTAGGCGTCTCTTCAATTAGTTTTTGATGTCTTCTTTGGACTGAACAATCTCTTTCATTTAAATGAACTGCATGATTATTACCTGCCAATATTTGTACTTCAATATGTTTTGGGTTCTTAAAAAATTTTTCAATATAAATGTCTTCATTATTAAAATATTTCTTTGCTTCATTTTTGGCTGTTAAAAAAAGATTTTCTAGTTGTTCTGATTTCTCTACTATTTTCATACCTTTTCCACCACCACCACCTGCTGCTTTTAATAGTACCGGATAACCAATTTGACCAGCAATTTTTTTTGCTTCTTCTATAGAATTAATTTTACCTTCCGAGCCTTCAATAACTGGTAATCCATTTTCTTTTGCAATTTTTTTTGCTTCTATTTTATCACCCATTTTTTTTATTAACTCTGGACTTGGGCCAATAAATTTAAAACCATGCTTATTAACAATTTCAGCAAAATGAGAATTTTCAGATAAAAAACCATAACCCGGATGAACAGCTTCTGCATTTGTTAATTCAATCGCCGATATTATTGCCGGAATATTTAAGTAGCTATTTGCAGGTTGATGAGAGCCAACACAAACACTTTCATCAGCCAATCTTACATGCATACTTTCTTTGTCTACATCTGAATGAATAGCCACAGTTGAGATGCCCCATTCTTTACAAGCCCTTATTATTCTTACTGCGATTTCACCTCTATTGGCAATTAATATTTTTTTAAACATTATTCAAGGATTATAATTTTTTGATCAAACTCAACTGCTTGACCATCATCTACACAAATTTCTTTAACAACACCATCAAAAGTTGAAGGCACATGATTCATTGTTTTCATGGCTTCAATAATCATTACAGTATCTCCTTTTTTAATTTTTTTTCCAACCTCAACAAATTTTTTTCCTCCTGGCTCAGGAGCTAGATAGGCAGTACCAACTATAGGGCTTTTAATAAATATTTTATTTGATAAATCAATTTCTTCCTCAACATCATCTTTATTATTTGATATATCAGTATCCTTTAATGATTTTTTAAGATCTTCTAAAACTTTAATTAATTTTATTATTATTTTTTTATCAATTTCCATCTTTTAGTAATTCATGCATTGAATTTATGGCCAAAATATAGCCATTTGATCCTAATCCACAAATAATTCCAGTTGCAATATTACTTATTAATGATTTTTGTCTAAACTCTTCTCTTTTGTATATATTAGAAATATGTAATTCAATAATAGGCTTTTTCAATATATCTAGAGCATCTCGAATTGAAACAGAAGTATGCGTGTAACCTGCAGCATTAATAATTATACCATCATATTCTTTTCTAGAATTTTGTATCTTGGTCACTATTTCTCCTTCAATATTTGATTGGAAAAAATCTGAATTTATTCCTATTTTTTTTGAATGATTTAAACACATGTCTTTTAAGTCTTTAAATGTGATTTTTCCATATTGGGATTGTTCTCTCTCACCTAATAGATTAAGATTTGGACCATTTATTATTATTATATTTTTTTTCATAATGTTAAAATAGAATAAACAATGAATATATCAAAAAAAATTAAAATTCAATTGAATGGTAAAAAATACCAAGTAATGGCAAAATGTAGCCTAAAAAAATTGTTAAAAATATTAAAAAAAGAAAATAATAAAGTTGCAATTGAGCTTAACGGGAGCATAGCAAACAAGTCAAAATACGATAAAATATTTTTAAATAAAAATGATAAAGTAGAAATCGTTCAATTTATTGGTGGTGGTTAAAAATATGAAAGATAAATTTAAAGTAGCTGGCAAGATATTTAAGTCAAGGTTGATTATTGGAACCGGAAAATATAAAAGTTTTAAACAAACCGCACAAGCTGTGGCTGCTTCTGGGGCAGACATAGTTACAGTTGCTGTAAGAAGAGTAAATATTTTAAATAAAAAACAACCTACATTGATGGATTATATAAGTCCGAAAAAAATTACATATCTTCCAAATACAGCAGGTTGTTTTAATTCTAAAGAAGCTCTTAGAACTTTAAGACTAGCAAGAGAAATGGGTGGGTGGAAATTGGTTAAATTGGAAGTTCTTGGAGATAAAAAAACATTATATCCAAATATGTTAGAGACATTACAATCCACAAAAGTTTTGGTTAAAGAAGGTTTTAAAGTTATGGTTTATTGTACCGATGATCCTATAATGGCTAAAAAACTAGAAGAGTCAGGCGCTTCAGCTATTATGCCCTTAGCTGCCCCAATAGGTTCAGGGCTAGGAATACAAAATAAAATTAATATTCAAATAATTAAAAAACAATCAAAAGTACCAGTAATTATAGATGCTGGGGTTGGCCAAGCATCTGATGCAAATATTGCAATGGAATTGGGTTGTGATGGCATTTTAATTAATACAGCAATTGCAAAGGCAAAAAATCCAATTTTAATGGCAGAATCAATGAAGCATGCTGTTATGGCTGGCAGGAAATCTTTTCTAGCTGGAAGAATGAAAAAAAAGTTTTTTGCAGAACCATCTTCTCCAAAAAAAGGTTTAATTTAATATTTCTCTATTTCTAAATTTATTTTTCTTATATTTTTTATTTTTATAGAACTTAGGTTTTTTTTTTATTTTAAACAATTTTTTATTTTTTAATTTTTTTTCTTCAAAGTTATTTATCTTAATTTTATATTCTACAAATTTAATTAGTTTTTTACTTTTATTAAATAATTCAATTCTATATTCAGGAATAATTAGAGAGTTATCATTAATAAAATTAAACTTAATTTTATACTTTTTTTCACAATATTTTACAGCAGAATCAAAATGTGTACTTATATGCTTATTTACCTGTTCACATAGCATTAAATCAATAATTTTAGCTTTATTTAATATCGAGACTTCTTCTGCCATTTTTATAATTTTAAATGAAAATGAATTTATCGATAATACTATATCCCATTTTATTGAACTTTCTCTTAGTCTCTGTCTTGACATTTCCAAGAGTCCAAAATTACTTATTCTTCCAATTTGAATTCTTGCACGATCATTTTTTAGCTTGTCCCTCATTCTACGTTCAACCGTTCTTCTGTTATTAAAGCTAATCATATCGATAAAGTCTATTATAATTAAACCTGACAAATCTCTAATTTTAATCTGTCTTGCAATTTCATCTGCTGCTTCTAAATTAGTTGCTAAAGCGGTTCTTTCTACATTAGCCTCTCTTGTGGACCTACCAGAATTAATATCTATTGCAACAAGTGCTTCTGTGGGATTAATAACAATATAACCACCAGATTGTAGTTTTATAGTAGAGTTGAATATTTGATTTAACTTGTTTTCAATATTTTCTTTATAAAACAAAGGTATTTTCCCTCTATATTTTTTAATATGTTTTACATTTTGTGGCATAATCATTTTCATATATCCTTTTGCCCTTTGATAAGCTTCATTTCCTTCAATAACTATATTTTTTGTTTCATCATCATAAATATCTCTTATTGTTCTTTTAATAATATCGCTTTCTTCGTGAACAAGTGCAGGAGCAAAAGAGTTTACGGCTTTAGATTTAATTTCCTCCCAAATTTTAATTAGGTTTTCTAAATCATGATTTATTTCATTTTTTGTTTTGTTAGAACCTGCAGTTCTAACAATCAAACCCATTTGTTTTGGAATATTAATTTCATTTAAGATGCTTCTTATTTTTTTTCTTTCTATTGGATTACTAATTTTTCTAGAAATACCTCCTCCTTTAGGAGTGTTAGGCATTAACACTATATATTTTCCAGCAATTGAAATAAAAGTTGTTAAAGCCGCACCTTTTTGCCCTCTTTCATCTTTTAAAATTTGTACAAGTATTATTTGATTAGGTTTTATTACTTCCTGTATTTTATATCTTTTCGATGCAAAGTTATTTTTTTTCTTTATTTCAATATTTTTATTTTCTTTTGTTGATACTTGTTTATTTTCATGATCATCATCTGATAAATTCTCTACATTTATTTTATTGTTATCGTAATTATTTGTCTCAAGAACATTATCATTATTTTGAGCAAGACTTTCTTCAATTTTTTTACTTTCTTCTTTTAATTCTTCTCTTATCTTTTCTTCTTCTTTTTTTATATTTTGTATATCCGATTGTGGTATCTGGTAGTAATCTGGCTGAATATCATTAAATGGCAAGAAACCATGTCTTTCTTTTCCAAAATCTAAAAATGCAGCTTGAAGAGAAGGCTCTATTCTGCTTACCTTTCCTAAATAAATATTATTTTTTACTAAATTAGTTTTGACGCTTTCGTACTCATATTCTTCAATATGACTATTTGTTTTGACAACAACTCTAATTTCATTTGGATGCGATGCATCAATATATAAATTTTTTTCCATAAATTTTGTGTTTGATTAATTCCTGAATATTTAATGATTAAATTATGCATTATAAAAAACTGTTTAATTTGTATAATCACATTATATTAAATATTTGCCTAAAGAAAGACAAAATCATTTAATTATTTAAAGCTATGGTTGTTTTTATAAAAAGAATGTTTTCACTTTTAGCGATATTGTCTTTTTTGTCGTTTTTGTTAATTTTTGTTATTTTATGGATATTCTCAAACGAGCTTCCAGATTATAAATATTTAAAAAACTATAAACCTCCCGTATCCAGCAGAGTATATGCTGGAAATGGAGATTTAATAGCTGAATTTTCTAAAGAAAAAAGAATATTTATTCCTTATAAAGTTATACCAAATAAAATAATATATTCCTTTTTATCTGCAGAAGATAAAAATTTTTTTAAACATCCAGGTGTTGATACGAAAGGTATTTTAAGAGCATTAATAAAAAACATCAAAAACATCACAGAATCTAAAAGATTAGAAGGAGCTTCTACAATTACACAACAAGTAGCTAAAAATTTTTTACTATCAAATGAAGTAAGTATAAAAAGAAAAATTAAAGAGGCTATACTTGCATTTAGAATTGAAAGGGCCCTTAGCAAACAAAGAATAATTGAGCTTTATTTAAATGAAATATATCTTGGACAAGGAACATATGGCGTAGCAGCTGCTAGTCTAGAATATTTTGACAAACCTATAAGTAAACTTAATTTTGAAGAAGCCGCTCTTTTAGCTGCTTTGCCAAAAGCTCCTAGTAAATACAATCCTTTTAAATCACCAGATCTCGCTAAAATAAGAAGAAATATTGTATTAAAAAACTTATATGACAATCAGTATATAAGTAAAAAAGAATATAATTTATACAGAAAAAACGAAATCAATCTTAAAAAAAGAAATATTAAATTACTAAATGAATCCAATTATTTTTCTGAAGAAATCAGAAAAAATTTAATAAAAGAATACGGATTTGACAAAATTTATAATGAAGGTTTAAACATAAAAACGTCTCTTAATCCATATTTTCAAGTTAAAGCAATGCAAGCTTTAAGAAAAGGGCTTGAACTTTATGATAGAAGAAAAGGTTGGAGAGGAGCGTTAACTAATAAAAAAAATGATGAAAATTGGTATAATTCTGTAAAAAACTTTAAACTTGAACAATCTCTCGATTGGTATTTAGCAAAAGTTTTAAAAATTGAAAAATTTAATGCAACAATAGAAATTGATAATAAAGAAAAAGGAATAATAAAATTAAATAATATTAGTTGGACTAAAAAAGAATTCGAAGAACTTTTTGAAGAAGGAGATATTATCTATGTAAAAAAAATAAAAAAAAATGTTTGGGAACTAAAACAACTACCTAAAATAAATGGATCTATAGTTGTTATGGATCCTTATACTGGTAGAGTTCTATCTCTTGTCGGCGGTTTTAGTTATAAATTAAGTGAGTTCAATAGGGCAACACAAGCTTATAGACAACCTGGTTCTGCATTTAAGCCTTTTGTATATGCATTGGCTTTAGAAAATGGCTATACACCAACAACACTTGTTCTTGATGCACCGATGGTTTTAGATCAAGGTTATGATTTAAAAATGTGGAAGCCAGAAAATTATGGAAAAAGATTTTATGGCCCATCAACTTTAAGAACAGGAATAGAAAAATCAAGAAATTTAATGACCGTTAGAATTGCTCAAGATTTAGGTTTAAATAAAATTACTAACTTTGCAAAAAAATTAAATATCTACAAAAATCCTAAAGAATTATTGTCTATTTCCCTAGGTTCAGAAGAAACTACACTATTAAATTTAACTTCTGCATACTGCGTATTTGTTAATGGTGGAAAAAAAATAAACCCTATATTAATTGACAGGATTCAAGATAGCTATGGAAAAACTATTTATAATTCTGATAGAAGAATTTGTAAAAACTGTGATGAAATATCTTTTTTAAATGATGAGTTTCCAGAAATAAAAGATAATTTTGAGCAAATTATTAGTCCTGAAACTTCATATCAAATGGTTTCGTTTTTAGAAGGGGTTACAAAAAGAGGTACAGGAAAAAAACTTAATAAGTTAGGGCTAAATTTAGCAGGCAAAACTGGCACAACAAATAATAATACAGACACATGGTTTGTTGGTTTCACTTCAAGATTGGTCATTGGTGTTTACGTAGGACACGATGTTCCATCTTCTTTAGGCAAATATGAAACTGGGTCTAAGACAGCGATGCCAATTTTTAAGGATTTTATAATTAATACAATTAGAAAAAAAGATGCTATACCATTTAAAATACCCAAAGGCATAGTAATGGCAGTTGTCGACCCAGCTACTGGGAAAAAATCTAGCATAAAATCAAAAAGCACTATTTACGAATCTTTTAAGGATAAAAATTTAGATGAATTTAATAATAAAAATTATTATAATAGTTATATATTTGATGCTAATAAACAAATTAAAAAAACTAACAAATTTTATTAAAATATGAGCGATTTAGAATTTAACACTATTTTTCAAAAAATTCAAAAAATAAATTTAAACATCAAGGAGTATCTTTGATGAAAATAAAATTCAAGAACTTATATTAATTTCAGAAAAAAAAATTTTAGAAAAGGATTTTTGGAAAGATAAGTTTTCTGCTCAAAAAATAATCAAAGAAAAAAAACATTATGAAGAAATTCTAAATGTTTATTTAAAATCTAAAAAAGAAATTTTAAATTTAAAAGAGCTATTTCAACTAGCTAATAATGAAAAAAACAATGAAGTAATTTTAGATTGTATTAAAAATATAAATTTTTTATTTTTAGAATTAAAAGAAACTGAATCAAAATGTTTTTTATCAAATGAAAATGATAATTTAAATTGTTATCTAGAAATACATGCAGGTGCAGGTGGAACAGAAAGTCAAGATTGGGCATATATGTTAAGAAGAATGTATTTAAGATGGGCTGACAAAAAAAAATTTAAGTCAGTACTTATAAATGAGCATAAAGGCGATGAAGCTGGTATTAAATCAAGTACTATAAAAATATTAGGAACTTATGTTAATGGTTTACTCAAACTTGAATCTGGGGTGCACAGATTAGTTAGAATTTCTCCTTTTGATTCTGGTGCGCGTCGACATACTAGCTTTGCTAGCGTATGGGTTTATCCTGTAATTGATGATTCTATTAATATAGAAATAATTGATAAAGATATTCGAGTAGATACTTACAGATCAAGTGGAGCAGGAGGACAACATGTTAACACAACAGATAGTGCAGTTCGAATTACACATATACCAACAAATATAGTTGTCCAATGTCAAAATGAAAGATCACAGCATAAAAACAAAGAAACATGTTTAAATATGTTAAAAGCGCGATTATACGAATTTGAAATAAAAAAAAGAAATGAAAATCAAAAAAATCTTGAAAGTGAAAAAGCTGATATTGGATGGGGTCATCAAATAAGATCTTATGTTTTGCAACCATATAGACTAGTTAAAGATTTAAGAAATAATTATGAAAATTCCAATCCTGATAGAGTATTGGATGGTGATATAGATGATTTTTTAGAAAATTCGATTTTTAAATTGAAAAAAAAATATGACTAAATTAATTTCAAAAATTTTATTAGTTTTATTTAGTATTACTTTTTTAGCTATTATTTATCTATCTAGTGTTGGAATTGAAACTAACACTTTTAATAAATTTATAAAAAGCAAAGTAAAAGACTATAACGAGAATATAGTTCTTAATTTTTCTAAAGTAAAATTACTATTAGATTTAAAAAGTTTTAATCTAAAGATAAAATTAATAGAACCAAAAATAGTAACAAAAAAAGCATCTATAACTTTTTCAGATTTAAATTCTATTATTTCTTTAAAATCATATTTAAACAATGAATTTGCTATAAGAAAAATTAAGTTTAAAACAAATAAAATTGAAATTGTAGATTTTATTAATTTCGCTAGAACCACATATCCTTCACCATCTATTTTTATATTAAAAAGCATAGTAAATGGTGGAAAAATTGAGGGAGAAACAGAATTATCTTTTAATGAAAAAGGAGAAGTGCAAGAAAATTATGAGATTAAAGGAACAATTTTAAATTTAGAAGCGAAATTATTAAATAAATATAAATTATCAAAAGTAAATTCAAATTTTATAATAAAAAAAGATTCTTTTAAATTTGATATAAAAGATAATAAATTTTTAGATTTAAACTTTAATTCTACAAATATACATATTATAAAAAGTAGAAAAGATTATAATTTTAAAATCAAATTTAAAAATTTTGGTAAAATCAATGATATAGATGAATTTTTTAAAAATTTTAATTATAAATTGCCATACGATGAAATTACTATTTCAAACTTAGACTTTAATTTAGAAAATCAAATAAATTTTAATCTTAAAAAAATTTTTAAAGTAAGAGATTTTGAAATAAAAGGATTAGGCATTATTAATAATCTTAAATTATCTTCAAGTAATTTTAAAAAGTTAAAAAAACATGTAGAGATAGAAAAAGATATTTTTTTTCAAAACAATAAAATTGAATATCATTATAGTGATAATAAGTTAGAATTTAAAAATTATGGAAAAATTAATCTAAAAAACGAATATGAAAACTTTAAATCTAATTTAAAAATAGATTATAAAAAAAATAAAAAGAATATTGATATTAATTTAGACGTAAATAGTTTAAACATAAGCAATGAAAGTCTTAATTACAATAAACCTATAAACAAAAAATCAAATCTCAAGGCCAAGCTCATTATTGATGAAAATAAAACAATAATTAATGATCTAAATTTCATCGAATCAAATACTAATATTTTAGTTAAAAATATTCATTTAAATAATAAAAATGAAATTTTAAATTTTAATGAAATATCTATTAATACTTTTAAAAATGACTCTTATAATAATAACTTTAAAATAATAAAAAAAAATGACAAAATAAATATTATTGGAAAAAAATATGATGCAACGTATTTTTTAAAGAATATAAATGAAGATAAAAAATCTAAACTTCTCAACGAAAAGTTTACAAGTAAAATAAATATTAAAATTGATGAAGTTATAACTGATGGAGATATTGTATCTAATTTTAAAGGTAAAGGAAAAATTAATCTTGGCAAAATTAAAAAATTGAGTGCAAAAGGCAACTTTTCTGAAAATGAATTTTTAGAAATTTCTATTACACCTATTAAACTAAATAAAAATAAACTTTATGTTTATTCTGATAGGGCAAAACCATTTATAAATAATTATAAATTTATTAAAGGCTTTAGTGATGGAAAATTAGAATATACTTCAAATTATGATGATAAAAGTTCAGTTTCAAATTTGAAAATTTTAAATTTTAAAGTCAAAGATGTGCCAGCTTTAGCAAAATTACTTAGCCTTGCTTCTCTTCAAGGCATAGCAGATTTACTTACTGGTGAGGGCATAAGATTTAGCGAATTTGAGATGGATGCTACAACAAAAGATAACTTAATGACCATAGACGAAATATATGCAATTGGTCCTGCAATATCTATTTTAATGAGTGGTTATATTGAAAAGAATAAGTTGATAAGTCTTCGTGGCACTTTAGTTCCAGCCACAACAATCAATAAAGCTATAGGATCAATTCCTTTAATAGGAAAAATACTTGTTGGAAGCAAAACAGGTGAAGGAGTTTTTGGAGTAAGTTTTAAAATCAAAGGTCCTCCAAAACAGCTCAAAACGACCGTTAATCCCATTAAAACTTTAACGCCAAGATTTATTACGAGAACTTTAGAAAAAATAAAAAAAAATAATTAAGTAATTATTATTTTGTAATGCTTTTTTTTACCTACTGATAATTTAAAAAATTTGTTTTCAGTTAAAAATGTACTATCAAGCATCATTTTATCATCTTCTAATAACTTATCATTTAGCTTAATGCCATTATTTTTAATTAATCTTCTTGCTTCACTCTTCGAAGTTGTTAATTTTAAAAGTGCAATAATACCAGCTATGTCCAATGATGAAAAAAATTCATTTTCAAGATTTAAAGATGGTAATGCTTTTGAGTCAGTTCCTTTTTTAAAAGCGTTTTTTGCAACTTTCTCAGCATTTCTTGATTCTTTTTCTCCATGGAGCAACTTAGTTGTTTCATTTGCTAAAATAATTTTTAAATTATTTATATTTTCATTTTTTAATTGTTCAATTTTATCTAAATCTAAATCTGTAAATATTTTAAGAAATTTTAAAACATCTCTATCATCTGTATTTCTCCAAAATTGCCAATAATCATATGGTGATAAAAGTTTTTTATCTAACCAAACAGCTCCTTTTTCAGTTTTGCCCATTTTTACTCCTGAAGCCAAAGTTATCAAAGGAGTTGTTAAACCAAAAACTTGCTTGTTAGAATGTCTTTTAATGAGATCTATTCCATTTACAATATTTCCCCATTGGTCAGATCCGCCAATTTGCATATCACAATTTTTATTTTTATTAAGTTCAAGAAAATCATACGCCTGTAAGATCATATAATTAAATTCCATATAGCTAAGAGACTGTTCTCTTTCTAATCTTAATTTTACACTATCAAAGTTTAACATTTTATTTATTGTAAAATGTTTTCCAATTTCTCTTAAAAAATTTATATAATTTAATTTTCCAAGCCATTTATAATTATTAACAAAAACTGGTTTTAATTTTTTATTATTTGTTTTTAAAAAAATTTTGAATACTTTTTCTATATTTTTAATATTTTTTTCAATTTGCTTCTCTGATAAAATTTTTCTTGTTTCTTCTTTTCCAGATGGGTCTCCTATTCGGGTAGTACCTCCACCCAAAAGTACAATTGGTCTATGACCATGTTTTTGCAACAATCTTAGACACATGATTTGCAGCAAACTACCGATATGTAAACTTGGAGCAGTACTGTCAAAACCTATGTAAGCGCTAATACTTTTTTTGTCTAGCAAACTAGATAAGTCGCTTTCACTTGTGCATTGATAAAAATATCCTCTATCTTTAAATTCTTTTAAAAATTTATTCATAGGTCTATAGTCCTACAATATACAAATTTTTGTAAAAAAAAATAAGAATGGAAAAAAAAAAGTATATTGCTTTAGGATTAATGAGTGGAACTTCAATGGATGGAGTAGATACCTCAATTATATCATCAATTGATGGAATTCAATACGATGTGAAATTTAACAAGTATTATGAGTATGAGGAGGCACTTTATCAAAAATTAACTAATCTTCGAGATAAAATAAGGGTTCCAAAAGACTTAAAAGAACAATCAAAGGTGGTTAAATTATTAGAAAGAGAAATTACTTTGTTCCATGCAGAAGTGGTAAATGATGTAAATCAATCTATTTCTAAATTGCATATTCCAAAGCCTGAAATAATCGGTTTTCATGGACAAACCATATTTCACTGTCCAGATGAAAAAATTTCAATTCAGTTAGGTGATGGAAAGCTTTTGTCTCAACTTACAAAAAAAACTGTTGTTTATGATTTTAGGCAAAATGATTTAAAAAATGGAGGTCAAGGAGCTCCATTAACTCCAATTTTTCATCAAGGTTTAAAAAATAAATTATACGGGAATAGCACTCCTGTAATATTTATAAATTTAGGAGGTATATCTAATGCAACATGTTTTTATGATTTAGCAAAAAATAAACAAATGTTTGCTGGCGATATTGGTCCTGGAAATTGTTTAATTGATGAGTGGATAAGAAAGAATTCGAAATATAAATATGATAAAGATGGATTAATTGCTAGATCAGGGAAAATAAACAAATTAATATTAAATCAAGCTTTAAATAATTTTACAATTCCATTTAAAAATTCTTTAGATATTAAAGATTTTGACATTTCATTCATTAGAGGTCTTACCCTAGAAGATGGTGCTTCAACACTTACTAGCTTTACAGCTGAAATTATAATTGGTGGTTTAAAAGATCTATTAAATAAAAATGAATGCAGCACTGGTGAAAATTCTCCAAAATTTATAATATGTGGAGGAGGAAGAAAAAATAAATATTTAATTGAACTCTTAAAAGAAAAAATTCAATATGATTGTTTTGAATTAATCGACCACTATAATATTGATGGTGATTTTGTAGAATCACAAGCTTTTGCTTATTTAGCTATTAGATCTTATCTCAAACTGCCAATATCTTTTCCAGAAACAACAGGATGTTTTGCTTCATGTACAGGAGGAGTGATAGTAAAAAACTATTGAAATAAAGTTGATTCTTTTTTTATATATGCATCAAGAACATTAGACAAATTTTTTTCTTTATTTGTAAAAAAGTGGTTTGCTTCATCTACTCCTTGAAACATAACTTTAATTCCTTTTTGTAAACTCAATCTTTTATTTAATGTATTAATATCTTCCAAAGGAACTAATTCATCTTTTTTACCATAAACCATTAATCCAGAAGTTGGACATGGAGCTAAGAACGAAAAATCATATACATTAGGTTGTGGAGATATTGTGATGAATCTATTAATTTCAGGTCTTCTCATTAAAAGTTGCATTGCTATTAATGATCCGAATGAAAATCCAGTTACCCAGCATTGCGAGTTATCTAAATTTTCTCTTTCAAGCCAATCTAGGGCAGCAGCAGCATCCGCAAGTTCACCTTGTCCATTGTCAAATTGTCCATCACTTTTTCCAACACCTCTAAAATTTACTCTACACACTGAAAAGTTATTTTTCATAAATGTTTGAAATGTTTCTACAACGACCTTATTGTTCATTGTTCCCCCATATTGAGGATGAGGCTGAAGTACAAGAGCTATTGGAGAAGTATTTTTTTTGCTTTTATAATATATCGCATCCAATCTTCCAGCTGGACCAGGAATAAATATCTCAAGAACTTTATTATCCATAGATAGTACTGATTATTATTATCAATAAAAAAAAAGAGGTTTAACATAAGATTATGTAAAAAAGCTATTTTTTTTTATTGAAAAGTTGACTAATTTAGTAGGATATATATATAAAGCATTAAATTATAAGGCTTATTTAATGAAATTAAAATCTAGAGCAAGATACGCAGTAATGGCGCTAGCTGATATAGCCAAAGAAAATAGCAGCAAGGCAGTGCCTTTAAGAGATATTTCTTTAAGACAAGGAATTTCAATTAATTACTTGGAACAATTATTTTTTCACCTTAAAAAAAATAATTTAGTAATAAGTTCACGAGGTAAAGCTGGAGGATATTTTTTGTCAAAAGATCCAAGTGAAATAAAATTATTGAACATTGTTAAAGCTGTAAATGATGAAGTAAAAACAACTAGATGCAATAAAAAATCTAAAAATGGTTGTACAGGAAAAACTATGAAATGCATAACTCATAACTTATGGGATGAGTTAGAAAATCATATTAATATTTTTTTTAATAGCAAAAGTTTAAAAAGTATTTTGGAATTAGAAAAAAAAACTAAATAAGAGATTTGTATATGAGAAAAAATGAAATAGAAAAACTGAAAGAATATAAATATGGTTTTACAACAGATATAGACAACATTAGAGCTCCAAAAGGTTTAAATGAAAATGTAATAAAATTTATTTCAAAAACTAAAAAAGAACCAAAATGGATGTTAGACTGGAGATTAAAAGCTTTTACCAGATTAAAAAATCTTAAAGAACCAAACTGGCAAAAACCAAAATATCCAAAAATAGATTATCAAAATTTATATTATTATTCTGCGCCTAAAAGTTTTAAAAATAAGCCTAAAAGTTTAGATGAAGTAGATCCAAAACTTATTGAGACGTATAATAAATTAGGTATATCTCTCAAAGAACAAGAAAGACTTAGTGGAGTAGCCGTTGACGCTGTTTTTGACTCGGTATCTGTTGCAACAACTTTTAAAGATAAGTTAACAGAAAAAGGTATTATATTTTGCTCTATATCAGAAGCGATACAAAAATATCCTGATTTAGTAAAAAAATATTTAGGCACAGTAATACCTATTACCGATCATTATTTTGCAACTCTTAATTCCGCTGTATTTACTGATGGTTCATTTGTTTATATTCCTAAAAATGTTAGATGCCCAATGGAGCTTTCAACTTATTTTAGAATAAACGCATCCGAAACAGGTCAGTTTGAAAGAACATTAATAATAGCTGATGAAGGAAGTTATGTTAGTTATTTAGAAGGGTGTACTGCA